>ENA-UOOI01000541-UOOI01000541.1-fermentation-metagenome-genome-assembly--contig:-NODE-541-length-47530-cov-24.531332_pt1 | contig 47530 bp, 38 predicted proteins | sample MGYA00245779_ERZ724027 | MGnify/ENA primary metagenome ERZ724027 (study PRJEB28704, sample SAMN03018318) | fermentation metagenome | biome: anthropogenic terrestrial biome; feature: soil; material...
CATAAAGACGTCGCAGAACGTTTGCCGCGGATAAACAAGGAAATGGCGGAACAGGTTAAACTGGTGCTCGACCGTAACAAGGCCGAACGTCACCTGCGTGGTGGTGAAGCTACTAGAAAAAAATATGCCACATTTAATGAGGTCCAGGTTTAATTTATAGCCAAGATTTATATTTAACGGTAAAATAAGCTTATTAGTAAAATCAAGGGGGACCATTAAATGTTTTGTGAAGAAGATATCGGCATTGACCTGGGAACTGCCAGTGTAATTGTGTTTAAAAAGGGGAAGGGAATTCTCCTGCATGAACCTTCCGTCGTAGCTATAGATAGAAACACCAATAATGTTATTGCGGTAGGAGAAGAAGCCCGCCAGATGCTGGGCAGAACCCCGGGCTATATATCGGCGGTACGGCCCCTGCGGGAAGGTGTTATTGCCGACTATGATACTACTGAAAAAATGCTGTCTTATTTTATTCGCAAAATTATAGGCCGAAAATGGTTTTTTAAACCCCGGGTTATAGTTTGTATTCCCACCGGAGCCACCGATGTAGAGGAACGGGCGGTTAAACAGGCAACCATGTCCTCGGGAGCCCGACGCGCCTTTTTAATTGAAGAGCCTCTGGCGGCTGCACTTGGGGCCGGGATTAATATTGCTGAAGCTACCGGCAATATGGTGGTCGACATCGGCGGGGGTACGTCGGATATAGCAGTTCTTTCCCTGGGCGGAATAGTATGCAATACTTCGCTTAGAGTCGGGGGGGACAAGTTTGATGAAGCCATCATCCGCTATGTCCGCAAAGAATTTAATCTCATGATAGGTGACCGTACTGCTGAAGAAATTAAGATGCAAGTGGGGACGGCTTACATTACCAATGAAAATAAAGATAATTCTATGGAGGTAAGAGGCCGGGATCTTTTGAGCGGTCTGCCCAAAACGATAGAAATAACCTCGGAGCAGATCTGGACCGCTCTGCAGGAACCCGTTGATTCGGTTATCGACGCGGTTAGAAAAGTACTGGAAATTACACCGCCGGAACTCGCGGCCGATATAGTTAATAACGGCATAGTCATGACCGGGGGAGGTTCACTGCTGGACGGACTGGATATAATTCTTTCCAAACAAACCAATCTGCCCGTACATATAGCAGAGGACCCCATCTGTTGTGTGGCCCGCGGCACCGGCAAAGCTCTGCACGAAATGTCGGCTTTGCAAAAAAATCGGATAGCCGGGACCAAGCGGGTATTATAAGCAATCCAATAAAATAGGAATAAAGTTAAAGCTTATCCCGATCAAAAACGATATTTAAATAAAAGCCAATTGAGGGAGAGAAGCAACTTTGATAAAAGGTATATATACAGCGGCCTCGGGCATGATGCTGCAAATGGCCCGACAGGATGTGCTGGCCAACAATATAGCCAATGTTAATACCGCCGGTTTCAAGAAAGACGACACCATGTGCCGGGCTTTTCCGGAAATGCTCATAAGCCGGCTGGGGGAAGTAAAGACCAATCCGGATGGCACCAGACAATCCATGCCGCCGGTAGTTATAGGCGGGCTGGGCACAGGTGCGGTAGTTGACCGGGTTATTACCGACTTTAGCCAGGGAAATACCAAAAAGACTGATAATCCTTTTGATTTGGCTTTAAATGGAGAAGGCTATTTTGCCATTCAGACTCCTCAGGGAGAGCGGTATACCCGGGATGGCTGCTTAAAATTAAATGATGAGGGTATCTTAACTACCAATCAAGGATATCCGGTACTGGACCAGAATGACAGCCCTATAACCATTGCCGGAGATTTCACGGTTAATTCCCAGGGCGATATAGTAAGCGATGGTCAAATCATCACCACCTTAAAAATAGTTGATTTTGCCGACCCGCAGGTGCTGCAAAAAGAAGGCGCCCATATGAACAGTCAGGGCCCCTATGAACTTGCCGCCAATCCGCAGGTAGCACAGGGCTATATGGAAGATTCAAACGTCAATGCGGTTAAAGAGATGGTCAACTTAATATCGGTAGTTCGGGCTTATGAATCTTTACAAAAGGTGGTACAGGCCGAGGACGAAACCGTAGCGGCCGCCATAGACCAGGTTGCCAGTGTAAGATAAGATAACCCGCCTCCGGGCGGGTTTTTTCATGCCTGCTGACTTCGAGCGACTGGAAGGCAGAGCCTTAAAATGATACAATGCAGGAAAAAGAGTCGCAGTGAAGGAGAAAAAACGGCATGAAAACCGGTTTGCGAGCCAATATCCTGGGATGTCAGGTTGACATCCTTACCATGCAGGAAACAGTACAACAGATAGAAAACTATATCGATCAGAAACAGCCCGCCCATATCATAACCTTGAATGCAGAAATAGCTTACCAGGCCCGCGATAATAAAGACTTGCGTGATATCATCAATTCTGCCGGGCTGGTTACCGCCGATGGCATTGGCACGGTTTGGGGGGCCCGGCAGCTGGGCTGGCCTGTTCCGGAACGGGTTACAGGCATAGATCTGCTTTATGTTCTTTGCCGGCGCGCGGCCGAGTGTGGTTGGCCGGTTTATTTGTTAGGAGCGGCCCCCGGCGTGGCAGAGGCTGCCGCCGAAAATCTATGCAAGACCTATCCCGGTCTGCCCATTGCCGGTACGCATCATGGCTATTTTAAAGAAGAAGAAATACCGGAACTGGTCGGGCAGATAAAGAACTGCCGGCCTGTTATCCTACTGGCGGCACTGGGCGCACCCAAGCAGGAATACTTTATTAAGCGCTATCAAAAAGAGCTGGAGATCCCGGTATGCATAGGAGTGGGAGGCAGTTTTGACGTGGTGGCGGGATTGAAGAAGCGCGCCCCCGAATTGATAATCAAACTGAATCTGGAATGGCTTTACCGACTTTTAGCAGAACCCAGCCGCATCAAGAGGCAACTGGTATTACCCAAATTCGCCCTGGCGGTGTTGGGACAGAAATTCAGCAAGAAATAAAACTAATTTAACACTGAAGGACACAGATTTTAATATGATTTACACAGATTATATTTAAGGGTCTGTTAACATGAAATTTAGACGCTGAAGACGCTGATTATTATGAATGATGATGACTTTTTACCCCAAATACCCTTGGAGTAGACTAACAGTAATTGCAGGAGTGGGGTGCAAGCGTTCTTAATACCCCGACCCGGCTATACTCGCGTGAATAGCCAGCTCTGAGGCCCGCTCCTGACGTCGGGGCCGTAGGGCTGGCTACAGGTATGAGATATACTCTATTTTTCATTAAATGGTTGTGCCCTCGGTGCATAACTTGTACGGTAATAGAAAAATCAGTGTTAATCATATTGAATCAGTGTCCTTCTGTGTTGAGTTTTCCAATTTATTGTATAATAAAATCATCAAACCTACCCGGGGAGGTAATCGGGGTTGGAGGATAATAATATTTTTGCTCTGGACATTGGCACCCGTAAAATTATGGGACTGGTAATGAGCCGGGATAAAGAAGAGTATAAAGTTCTGGCGGCCAGGAGTATTGAACATACTACCCGGGCCATGGTGGACGGGCAGATCCATGATATTGCAGCAGTAGCCCGGACTATAAAACCAATCAAAGAAGCTCTGGAAGAAGAGCTGGGCATAAAACTGGAAAAAGTGGCGGTGGCTGCAGCCGGGCGAGCCTTAAAAACCTGCCCGGGCCAGGCGGTCCGGGAAAGGGACCAGCTGGAGGAATGGACCGGCGATGAAGTACAGGCCCTGGAAGCAGAAGCGGTGCAGCAGGCCCAGCATTCATTGGCTCAGGCCGAAATAGGCCTGGAGGGCAGCAACTATTTTTGTGTGGGCTACAGTGTAGTGAGATACCGGCTGGAAGAACAGGAAATAGGCAGCCTGGTCGGCCAGACCGGATACCGTGCCGCGGCGGAAGTAATTGCCACTTTTCTTCCCCGGGTGGTAGTGGACAGCCTCTACTCATCCGTAAAAAGGGTGGGATTAAATATCTACAGTCTGACCCTGGAGCCGATAGCTGCCTTATCGGTGGCCATACCTTCCAGTATGCGGCTCTTAAACCTGGCCCTGGTCGATATAGGAGCAGGGACATCCGATATTGCGATCGTCAAAGACGGCAATATTTCTGGCTATGCCATGGTACCAATGGGCGGAGACGAGTTAACCGAGGCCCTGGCTTCCACCTATTTACTGGATTTTAATCAGGCCGAAAAAATAAAAAGACAGTTGATGAGTAATGAAACGATTAGCTTTCATGATATTCTCAACAACCGGGTGGAGATGGATACCGCCGCCCTCAAAGCCAGCCTCCTGCCGCTGGTTAAGAAAATAACGGCAGAAATAGCCCGCCAAGTCCTGGAGCTGAACCAAAAGATGCCGGATGCCGTTATGTGTGTAGGAGGAGGCAGCCTTACGCCCGGCCTCACGGCAGCGCTCGCTGATGCGCTGGGAATGCCTAAAACCAGGGTGGGTATAAAAGTACGTGAAGACCTGGCCAACATAACCGGTGATTTTGATATCTTAAACGGACCCCAGGGGGTGACCCCGCTGGGAATAGCTTATAATTCTATGGATAAACCCCCTTTGCCCTTGATTAAGGTTTACGTTAATGGTCGTGAAATAGCGCTGTGGAATGCGGGAGAAACCAACCTGATGCAGGCTTTGTTAAGTTCCGGCACCACCCTGGCCAATATGTACGGCCGGCCCGGTATGGGCAAAACCATTGAAGTAAACGGATATGTCAAAGTATACAAAGGAGAGATGGGGACTCCCCCGGTAATTAAATGCAATGGTGAGAACGCATCGCTGGAGACCATAATTAAAGACAGCGACATTATTACCTTCGAAAAAGGCAAAGATGGCCTGGACGCCAGCATATACTGTAATGAGTTCAATCCCGGCCTAACCGGATTTGTATTTGTAAATGGCGAAAAGATCCAGCTTGCTCCGGTGATCAAGGTCAATGGCAAGCCTTGCGGGGCGAATGAACCTGTTCCTGACCGGGCCAAAGTTCAGGTGGAAAAACGCAATGGACTGGCACATATACTTCAACAAGCCGGGGTGCCGGCATACCGTTTACAGGAAACCGAGTACCGTTATTTTTTAAATGACAAAGAAATGATTTTAAAATGGCTGCCCCTCACGGTAAAGGTCGACGACCGGCCGGCCCGGCTGGAAGAGATCATCAATCCGGGCAGCCGAATCGAATATAGCCTTATAAAGGAACATCCCCGCATAAAAGACATTATCAACGTTTCCGCCCTGGATATAAAAGTAACCGTTAATGATGCCCCGGTAATACTGACGGCCAGCAGCTGCGCGGTCCTCATGAACGGCAGGCCGGCCACGGAAGAGGAAATCCTTATAAACGGTGCCAAGGTGGAGATTGACCGTCAGCAAAGCGGCTGCATATTAAGCGATATATTTAGAGTGGTGGATTTTAAAACTACCAGTTCAGGTACCAGATTAGTCCTGGAAGTAGATGGACAGCCGGCCGGGTATACGACCCCCATCCACGACGGTAATCAAATCAGGATCTTTTGGGAATAATAAAAATGACAAGAAGGGAGAGCTAAAGCTCTCCCTTAAATGACTGTCCATACCCCAGAGCGAGCAAAAAAGTTCAAGAGCAAGGCATTAAGGGAAGACCGTGATTGAGGCGTACTGAAGTACGTCGATTGAACGGACTTTCCTTAATAACGCAGCTATTGGGCTTTTTTGACGCTCTGAGCCTTTACAAGCGGCCGGAAAATGTATAGAATAAGATAAAGGTCAAATAAAGTCAAAGGAGGAGGCCGATCATGAAAAAGAGCTTGGCTGACCGCATAGAGCAGTACCTTAAAGTATTGATAGATAGAAGCGAGGAAAACCAGATCGAGATTCAACGGGCGGAGTTGGCCGAAACCTTTTGCTGTGTTCCCTCCCAGGTTACCTATGTGCTCAGCACCAGGTTCACCGAGAGCGAAGGTTATTATACCCATAGCCGGCGAGGCGGAAAAGGCTTTGTGCGCATTACCCGCTTTAATGTGGACAACTATAATACCGATGAGTTGAGCAACCAGTTATTTATTTACCTGGAAGCGCTTTTGAACAGCGGCTTAATCACCTCCCGGGAGGCGGGAATGGTAAAATCCATTTTTGTCAGCGGCCTGCGTTATATTCCCCCGGAGAATCGGTATAATCTGGTCAAAGCCATAGGAGAAGGCGTAAAAGAATATATTAATAATAACGAGTGAAAGAAGGGTGACCTGGATGTATTGTGAAGAATGCAAAAAGAGACCTGCCACTGTACATTTAACCAGCATTGTCAATGGGGTTAAAGTAGAAAGTCATCTTTGTGAACAGTGCGCCGGTCAAAAAGGAACTATTATTCTCGACCTCAACCAAATTTCCATTCCCAATTTGTTAGGAAGTTTTTTCGGCAATACTTACAATGTTAAAGGAATTAATGAGAGCGAACCCGCTTCCTGTCCGGGCTGCGGAATGACCTTTAATAATATATGCGAATCAGGCAGTCTGGGCTGCAGCCAGTGTTATCAGGTTTTTGAAAAAGAAATGGACCCTATTCTGCGCCGGATTCACGGCAATACTCAACATGTAGGCAAGATTCCCTCGCGGGGCGGAGGAAAAGTACTGATTAAAAAGCAGGTTGATGAACTTAAAAATGCTTTGCAGCAAGCTCTGGCCCGGGAAGAGTATGAAAAGGCAGCCGAAATCAGAGATTCTATAAAAAGTCTGGAAAAGCAATTTGAATAGGGGGGATGCGGGATGAGTATAGACGATTTGCTGAACCGCAGTTTTATAAAATGGATGGACACCAGTGGACCGGACACCGATATCGTTTTAAGCAGCCGGGTCAGACTGGCCCGCAATCTGAGTCCGATCCCATTTCCTTATCTGTTGGATGAAGCCCGGGGCGTGCAGTGTATGCAACTAATCCAGGATGCCTTTGCCAAGGCCGAAGAGCCGGAAATAAAAGCGATGCAGATTGCCCCGTTCGATCAGTTGTCTTCCCTGGATCGGGAGATATTAGTGGAGAAACATCTGACCAGTCCCAACCATGCCGCATCGGCTTCACCCTTTCGCGGCCTGGCGGTAAACAAAGAAGGCTCTCTGGCGGTAATGATAAATGAAGAGGACCATCTGCGCATTCAGTGTCTTTTGCCGGGGCTGCAACTGGAACAGAGCTATAATCTGGCCGGACAGGTAGATGACAGTCTGGAAAAACACCTGGACTATGCCTTTGACGAACGGCGCGGTTATTTGACTTCATGTCCCACCAATGTGGGGACCGGGATGAGAGCGTCAGTTATGCTGCACTTGCCGGCTATGGTCATGGCCGGGCAGATAAGCCTGATTTTTCAGAACATAAGCCAGCTGGGTATGACAGTGCGAGGGCTGTACGGCGAAGGTACGGAGATCATAGGCAATCTTTATCAATTATCCAACCAGGTAACTATGGGATTGACCGAAGACGACATTATAAACAATCTCAGCATTATCACCAAACAGATGATCGAACAGGAGCGGTTGCTGCGCCAGAAATTGTATAAAGAAATGCAATATCAGCTGGAAGATAAAATAGGCCGTTCCTATGGAATTCTGAAACATGCCTGTGTCCTTTCTTCCAACGAAGCCCTGACCCTGTTGTCTGACGTACGGCTGGGAGTGGACATGGGGATTATCAAGAACATTCAGCCCCTGACCTTAAATGAGCTGGAAGTGGCGATACGACCTGCGCACCTGCAATATCAGGCCGGTCAGGAAATGGATGCTCTGCACCGTGATGTTAAACGGGCCCAGATTATAAAAGGAAAATTAAATCAAAAACAGGCTTAAGGGAGGTTATGTTTATGTTTAGAAGATTTACCCAGAGAGCCCGTAATGCTGTTATTCATGCCCAGGAAGAAGCCCGGGAACTTAGACACCCGGCGGTTGGCACGGAGCATATTTTACTGGGGTTATTGCGCGAAGGCGAAGGGGTAGGAGCCAGGGCGCTCTTAAATCTGGGCATTGACCTGGATAAAGTGCGCAATGAAGTTAGAAATGTAATTGGACAAAATACAGAATTAATTGAGGGGGCGGCAGGCGACCTGCCCATTACTCCCCGGGCTAAAAAAGTATTCAACCTGGCCTTTGACGAAGCCCGTCTGCAGGGAGTCAACTATGTAGGAACCGAACACATACTGCTGGCCCTGGTGCGCGAAGAAGAAGGTATAGCCGGCCAGGTACTCATATCCATGGGGGTAAAGCTGGAAGACATAAGAGAACAGGTAATAATGCTTTTAGGGGGCGACTCCGCTCTGCCCAATGGCAATGAAATGCAACCGGATCCCAAAGGGGTTTCCGCCGGTAATGTACAGACCCGGCGCAAAAGGAGCAAGACTCCTACCCTGGACAACTTCAGCCGCGATCTCATGCGCGATGCCCAGGAAGGGCGGCTGGACCCGGTTATTGGCCGGGATAAAGAAATCGAACGCGTGGTGCAGGTGCTCTCCCGCCGGACCAAGAACAATCCGGTCCTGATAGGTGACCCGGGGGTTGGCAAAACTGCGATCGTAGAAGGATTGGCCCAGCGCATTCTGGAAAACAAGGTGCCGGAAATACTGGCCAGCAAGCGAGTGGTATCGCTGGATTTATCCACCATGGTAGCAGGCACCAAATATCGCGGCGAATTCGAAGACCGTTTGACTAAAATCGTGAGTGAAATAAAGGCCGCCGGTGATGTGATCGTATTTATTGATGAGCTTCACACTATCGTCGGTGCCGGGGCAGCCGAAGGAGCTATTGATGCCGCCAATATACTGAAGCCTTCACTGGCCCGGGGCGAATTCCAGTGTGTGGGGGCTACTACCCTAAACGAATATCGCAAGCATATTGAAAAAGATGCCGCGCTGGAGCGCCGCTTTCAGCCTATTCTGGTCGACGAGCCCAGTGTAGATGAAAGTATTGCCATATTAAAAGGGTTGCGCGACCGTTATGAAGCCCATCATGGTGTAAAAATCAGTGACATTGCCATAGAAGCGGCCGCCAAACTATCGGCCCGCTATATAAGCGACCGTTTCCTGCCGGACAAGGCCATAGACCTTATTGATGAGGCTTGTTCCAAAGTAAGACTGTCAAATTATGTTCTGCCTGACGATATAAAAGATATGGAACAAAAAGTTGCCGAAATCGAGCAGGAAAAGGAAGAGGCTATCAATGCCCAGGAATATGAAAAAGCCGCCCGCTTAAGGGATGAAGAACAAACCCTGAAGGACGAGATAGAAAACCGGCGCAAAGATTGGATGAATAAACGCACCCTGCAGGCCAGCTCCATCACCGATGTCGATGTAGCTGCCATCGTAGCGGACTGGACCGGGGTACCGGTCAGCAAACTGGCCGAAGAAGAAAGTGAACGCCTGGTTAACCTGGAATCGGTCATACACCAGCGGGTGGTGGGACAGGAAAAGGCGGTCGAGGCGGTAGCCCGGGCAGTGAGAAGGGCCAGGGCCGGGCTTAAGAATCCCAAACGGCCGATCGGCTCCTTTATCTTCCTTGGACCTACCGGAGTAGGAAAAACCGAACTGGCCCGGGCTCTGGCCGAAGCTATGTTCGGCAGTGAAGATGCTATTGTACGGTTGGATATGTCGGAATACATGGAGAAACATGCTGTATCCCGCATGATCGGGTCCCCTCCGGGTTATGTGGGCTTTGATGAAGGCGGGCAGCTGACCGAGAAAGTGCGCAGAAAACCTTACAGTGTTATTTTATTGGATGAAGTTGAGAAAGCTCATCCCGACGTCTTTAATATTTTATTACAGGTGCTGGAAGACGGCAGACTGACGGATGGACAGGGCCGCACGGTGGATTTCCGGAACACGGTGGTGATTATGACCTCCAATGTAGGGGCTGAGACCCTGCAAAGAAATAAGACCGTAGGTTTTAATCGTATAATAGATGAAGCCGAAGATTACAACCGCATGAAAGAACGGGTCATGGAACAGATGAAGCATACTTTCAGACCCGAGTTCCTGAACCGGGTGGATGAGATGATTGTATTCCAGAGTTTAAATGACCAGCAGCTGAAGGAAATCGTAGACCTGCTTCTAAAAGATCTGGCCCGGCGCATGGAAGAAAACGGCTTTAAACTGGAGTTGACCGATGAAGCCAGAGCGGTGATATTAAAAGAGGGCTATGAACCGGCTTATGGAGCCCGGCCTCTGAAACGGGCCATTCAAAAACTGGTGGAAGACGCTATTTCAGAGGAGATACTGAAAAAAACGGTGGAGCCGGGAGACCACATTTTAGTTGACGCCCGGGATAAGACTATTGTGGTAGGCAAGAAATAAAGTATATAAATAGCGGGGGGAAGCCCGGTTAAAGGGTGATCCCCCTTTGCTGATACATTAATTGTAAAAAAATATTTATAATGTAAACAAAAGGTCGGTTTCCCGTATTATAATTAAGGTTGAGGAGTTATTTATGGGCAAAACTATAACCAAATTTGTTTGTCCCGCCTGCGGATACGAGACAAATAAATGGATGGGCAAGTGTCCGGGCTGCGGGGAGTGGAACACGCTGCAGGAAGAGACCGTCAATAGACAGACCGCAACTGCTTCCCATCCGAGAGCACAGGCGGTTGCTTTAAGCGGTATTTCGGATAGTGACATATTCCGGGTGTCCACCGGTATAACGGAATTGGACCGGGTGCTGGGAGGCGGCATAGTACCGGGCTCACTGGTGCTGCTGGGGGGCGACCCCGGTATAGGTAAATCCACTTTATTGCTGCAGGTAGCCGATCATATTGCCCGGACCGGCCAGAAAGTATTGTATCTCTCCGGGGAGGAGTCCTTCAAACAAATACGTTTGCGAGCCACCCGGCTCAAAGTGAACAGTGATGATATTTATCTCTTGAACGAACAGAATATCGAGTTGCTCGAAAATTACCTGCAAGAATTTGATCCCGGCTTTATAATTATAGATTCAATTCAAACCGTTTACCTCGAATCCCTTTCTTCTATACCAGGAAGTGTGGCACAATTAAGAGAGTGCACCGCCCGTCTGATGAATATAGCTAAAAAGACGGACAAGGCTTTTTTCCTGGTGGGCCACGTAACCAAGGACGGTGCTCTGGCCGGTCCTAAAGTACTGGAGCATATGGTAGATGTTGTAGTATATTTTGAAGGGGACAAGAATTTTTCTTTTAGAATACTGCGGGGCGTTAAGAATAGGTTTGGCTCCACCGATGAATTAGGACTACTGGAGATGAGCGGACAGGGTTTAATAGAAGTTACCGATCCCACCTGCCTGTTTTTGAGTCATGGGGTGAAGGGCAGCGGTATTGCAGTATCGACCAGCTTTTCAGGTTCCCGGCCCTTGCTGATCGAGATTCAGGCTCTGGCCGCATCTTCCGGACCGGGCTATGCCCGGCGCATGGCCTCAGGCATTGACCAGAACCGCCTTTCTCTTATTATCGCCGTGCTGGAAAAAATCAGAGGCTACAACCTTAGTCAATACGATGTATTTCTTAAGGTGACCGGCGGAGTTTTTATCAAAGACCCTTCGGTTGATCTGGCTATTGCAGTAGCTATCCTATCCAGTTATCGGGAACGGCCCTTGCCCCAGGATGTGGTTTTTATCGGCGAATTAAGTTTATCCGGACAGGTGCGTCCGGTGCCGTTTATGGATGCCAGGCTAAAAGAGGTTCAGAAGATGGGCTTCAAACATGCGGTAGTACCGCCGGGTACCCGCAAAAGTACCGGAATCGGGCCAGAACTAGGGCTGATTGAGATAAACAGTTTAGATGAATGCATAGATCTTATTTTGGGGGGATAAGGTTGGTCGACGAAATTTACAAACCAGATTTTCGCAAGTTTTTACAGATGCTCGCTCCAGGTACACTATTTCGCCTGGGCATAGAAAACGTCCTTCATGCCAACACCGGAGGTCTCATTGTAGTAGGAGACTCACCGGAACTGATGAAACTGGTAAGCGGCGGGTTTTTTATCAATTGTGAATTTACTCCGGCCCGCCTGTATGAACTGGCCAAGATGGATGGAGCCATCATAACCAGCAGCGATGCTTCGCGTATTCTTATAGCCAATGCCCAGTTGGACCCCGACCCTAACCTGCCGTCACTGGAAACAGGTATCCGCCACCGCACGGCGGAACGGGTAGCACGCCAAACCGGGGAACTGGTGGTGGCAATTTCACAGCGGCGCCGGGTGGTTACCCTTTATCAGGGTATGGTAACATTTCGCCTGCGCGATCTGGCCTCCATCCTGGTCAAAGCCGGGCAGGCTCTGCAGACCCTGGAAAAATACCGTTCGGTTCTTACCCGGGAATTGCAGCGTTTGGGCGGACTGGAGTTTGAAGATATGGTTACCGTTTCGGAAGTTTGCGAAGTTTTGCGACGCTGCATAAAAGTGCTGAATATCGGTGACGAGATCGAAAACTATATAGCCGAGTTAGGAACCGAAGGGCGGCTGGTTAAAATGCAGCTGGACGAGATGATTGCCAATGTAAAGGAAGAAGCCTTGTTTATTATCCAGGACTATGCCAACATACCTGAAAAAGCCCCTCTGGACCTGCTTAACAGTATGCTGCGGGCGTTTGAAGAAGATATCTCCGATTCGGTATTTATTGCCCGTATACTGGGCATGGGTACGGCCAGCAGCCATTTGGACCAGCAGGTATCCCCGCGTGGCTACCGCATGCTGCAAAAACTACCCCGCATACCTCTGCCGGTAATAGATAATCTGGTGGAAAGGTTCAGCCTTTTAGGCCATATCCTGCGCGCCACTATCGAAGAACTGGATGAAGTGGAGGGTATAGGCGAAGTAAGGGCCCGTTCCATTAAGAACGGATTGAAACGCATGCAGGAACAGATTTATTTGGAATATACGGTGTAAAAGTCAACACGGAGTACAGCATAATATAGGGAAAAAGCCACCGGCCCTGCGGCCCGCTCCTGACGTCGGGGCCTACGATAAAGAGTAAAACCGTAGGCCGGCCTTCACCTTGCAGGCACAACTGATGTTCGCATTCGCTCACTATTAAGGATGTAGGCCGGTGCAGAGAATAACACGTAAACTCCCAGCTGCCAGCAATTACCCCAACATGCTTGCTATTCTAAACTTTTCACTGCTTCCACCATGTTGATGCGGTCAAGTGTACGATTTGTTATCCAATTGACGATTACGGCAAAGCCGAACGTAATCGCCGCTGAAAGCAGATAGCTGACCGGCTCTATATGCACTGCGAAATGGATGCCTGGCATGTTGAGCGCGGTAGTGAGAAAACCACCTATGACCCGGCCTACCGGCAAACCGATGAGGATACCCATTACGGTCAGAATCAGCGTTTCTTTATTTACATATTGGTAAACCTCCTTATCATAGAATCCCAGCACCTTGATGGTGGCCAGCTCCCGGACCCGTTCCGAGATATTTGTGTTCGACAAGGTAAACAGCACCACCAAGGCAAGGCCTCCCGCCATAACAATGAGCAGCAGAACCACCGCATTGATCAGATCAAAGCCGAAATTCTCCCGCAGCGTGGCTATGCTGACGGCGGAAAGCACGGAATCATTATCCAGCAGTGTTTCGGCATATGCGGGCTGATCGGTGCAGGCATCGGACAGGTGTACGAGCACGCCGTTGGGAATATACTCGCCCAATAACGATTCATATAGCTTTTGCGTCATATATACGTTATTACCCAGATAGTTCCGTACAATGCCGGATACAGTGGCCTTGTCCTGTTCAAGCTCCAAATTTTGCACAGAAACGGTGCCGCCGGTTTTGAGCCCCAGGATGCGGGCCGCATTTTGGGTGATAAAAACACCATCATCATCCAAATGGGCTGGTGTGCCGTCCAGATTCTCCAGACGGATATAATCCTCCAGGGAGCTTCCGTTGGGGATTACCATTAATTGCACCGAAGTCGATTCCCCATCGGGGTTGAGCAGTTTCACGCTCTCAATCCGCAAATTCAGATAATCGTTGATGTTGCCATCGTCCGCCAACTGCCGGATCATATCGTCGTTATCTTTCGCATCAAAAACAGCCATCAGGTCATATTGATAGATATGGTCATACTGATTCGGCGCCAGCTTCAGAACCGAATCTTTGATGGCAAAACCGCAGATTATCAGGGCGGTGCAGCCCATGATGCCGCCAATCGTCATAAACAAGCGTTTCTTATAGCGGAACAGATTGCGGACGGTAACCTTGTTCAGGAATTTCAAATGATTCCAGATAACCGGGATACGCTCCAGCCATACACGGGCTCCCGAGCAGGGCGCTTTGGGACGTAAGAGAGTTGCCGGCATTTGCGTCAGTTCGTTGCGACAGGCAAGTGCGGTTGCCCCCACTATCGCAACCATAAACAACACGACGCCACCCACGCCATAAAGGGTATCAAAACGCAGGTGAAACTGCGGGAGGCTATAAAGTGTCTTTAGAATAGCCGATATAAAGCGAGGCATGAAAACGAAGCCGAATATATCGCCCACAACACCGCCGAGCAGGCAGGCTATAAAAGCAAATAGAAGGTATTTCCGATAGATATCGGCATTCCCAAAGCCCAACGCCTTATAGGTACCAATCAGGCCGCGCTCTTCTTCCACCATTCGGGTCATCGTGGTCAGGCTCATGAGTACGGCAACCAATAGAAAAATAACGGGAAAAAGTTTACCAACTCCTTCGATGGAGGACAAATCGTTGTTAAGGCTGGAATAGCTGTCCAGCGAGGTGCGGTCTTGAACATACCACTGCGTCATATCGATATCGTCCAGCCCGGCATAAGCATCGGCAATTTTGTGCCGGGCTGCTTCCTTTTTCTCAGCGTATTCCTGTTCTTGTTCACTTAACTCCGCTTCGCCGTCCGCCAATCCTTGTTTGCCGGCGGCGATCTCGTCCCAGGCGTCGTCTATTTTTACCCGGGCAGCAAGCTCTTCCGCCTTCAGCTTTGCTTCGCCGTTGGCTACCTCAACTTTTCCGTGTTCCAGCTCGGCTCGTCCCTCGCGCAAATTCGTCCTAGCGTTTTCCCACTCGGCCCACCCCCTGGCCAGTTCCGCTTTTCCAGCTTCCCACTCCGCCTTTTTGGATTCAATGGCCTGACGCGCGGCTGCTATCTGTGCCTCTCCTTCGGCCAATTCTGCTTTCGCTTGGGCCAGCTGGTTCAAAGCAGCTTTCTTTTGCTGGGCAAAGTTTCTTTTCTGAGCATTCAACGCCTGTTGGCCACCGTTCACCTTGCCCATTCCCAGGGCCGCTTGAATGACAGCAGATTCTGGCCAGGCCGCCAATTGTGCTGCTGGCGCATTTATTTGCTCGATGGCGGCGGCCAGGGCGGCGCTTTCGGCGGCGGTACCTGCTGCAATAGTACTGTCATCAGCGCCGGTTGCCGCTAGAGCGGCAGCGGCTTTTACCAGCGCGTTCCATTCACTTTTGGGCCAGGCGTTGCCAAAGGCGCTTTTGAACTGTGCAATCTTCGGCTCCAGCTGCGCGCGGGCCGCGTCCAGCCGGCTCTGCGCTGCATTGAGCTGTTGCTCGGCAGCCGCAAGCTGTACCTCGGCTTTTTTCCGCTCTTCCGCCCACTGCTGTTTACCTTCTTCCAGCTTTTGAGCGTTCTCATTCAACTCGGATTTAGCTTGCGCAAGCTGTTTTTCACCATTCGCCAGCTTCTTTTCGCTTTCCAACAGTTTGGCTTTGCCCTGCTTAAGCTGCTCTTCACCCTCGGCCAGTCGCTCCTCGGCTTCCACCAGCTCCCGTTTCGCATTCTCCAGTTTCATGCGGGCTTCCGCCATTTTTTTCTCCGCATCTTTTTGCTCACCAACAAGAGCGGCCTCGCCATCGGCCAGCTCCTGTCTGGCTTCGGCTATATCCCGCCATGCATCGGTAAACTTCTGGTTTGCCGATGCAAATTTCTCATTCATGGTGTTCTCGGCTTCGGCAATTTTCGTTCGCGCCTTGCTCGAAATAGCGTCATAGCGTGCCCGCTCCCGCTGTGTTTTTATGCGGTTTTCAATATTGCTGATAACGGATTGTAGCTTGTTCTCATATTCATCGGAATAAGAGTTCATCTCTTTCGTTCCAGCCAATGTAATATAGACCACGGTAAAAATATCGCTGTTGGCGTCCGCCTCAGTGATAAAAAACGTATAATCGGCGGTGATGGTGGAACGGAAAGCATTTCCGGTGCCACTACCCTGAATGTCCATGGAATCCAATACTACACCTGTGATAGTATAGGTGGTATTAGCGAAGGTCGGAGTTTCTGTTTCTTCCTCCAACTCCATATCCATATCCAAATCGGCATCCGTATCAGAATCGCCGTCCTCGTCCGGGTCGGCTTTAGCCTCCGTATCTGCCAGCGTTTCTTTGGTGCTTTCCTCGCCGCTGTCCACAATATCTTCCGCTATGGTCACTGTGTCGCCTATTGATTTACCGCTGTTATCCAGATATTTTTGGGTAACGGCCATTTCACCTTGTCTTGTTGGCATCGCACCGGCCTGTAATTGCGGCAGGTTGAGGCCACCGCGACTCAGCACGGTCATCTCCGCGCTCTTGCGCGCGCCGTTTACATCCGTGTGAACGGTTTCACTGTATCCTCCTTCAACCGCTTCCACACCGTCCACCCGTGCCAGAGCATCTACATCTTCCTGCGTAAGCCCCAGCGTGGACAAAATTCGAATATCGAACAGGTTCTGTTGGTCAAAAAATTGATCCGCCGAGTAATACATATCCTGACAGGCCGCGTACAGGCCTGTCATCATTCCGACGCCCAGCGCCGTTATAATGAGAATGGACAAAAACCGTTTCCAGCCTATTTTTACGGAACGCCGGATATCCTTATGCAATGCTTTGCTCATACCATCACCATTCAATCTGCGCAATAGGTGTAGGCTGTTCATTTTTCGCCGTCTTTACGACCTGGCCGCTTTTAAAGTGGATGACCCGGTCGGCCATCGGCGCAATCGCCGAGTTGTGGGTGATGATGAGTACCGTGATATTATCTCTGCGGCAAGTGTCCTGCAAAAGCTGTAAAATCTGCTTGCCGGTATGGTAATCCAGCGCGCCGGTAGGTTCGTCACACAAAAGCAATTTGGGGTTCTTCGCAATGGCGCGGGCAATGGATACGCGCTGTTGTTCCCCACCGGAAAGCTGCGCGGGAAAATTGTTTTTGCGCGCAGCCAGCCCTACTTTGTCCAGCGTTTCGGATGCGCTTAGAGAGTTTGGGCAAATCTGCGCGGCCAGCTCCACGTTTTCCAGCGCTGTTAAATTCGGCACCAAGTTATAGAACTGGAACACAAAACCAATGTCCGTACGGCGATAGCCTATCAACTGCCTGTGATTGTATTGGGAGATGTATTCGCCGTCTACAATTACATCGCCGGAGGTAACGGTATCCATACCGCCCAATATATTCAGTGCCGTGGTCTTACCGGCACCGGAGGCACCTAAAATGACGGCCAATTCGCCTTTCTGCACCGAGAAACTTGCGTCATCCAGCGCACGAATTGCTATCCCATCAGAGGCGTATTCCTTTATAATGTGATTGAATTCGATATAGGCCACTATATCCTCTCCTTATACTCCTACTAGCAGGAGACAACATGATCTGTCTAAAAAACTACAGAAAATACAGGCCTTGACTTTTGCCTGCCTGCAGATTATTGTATATACACAGTGTTGGCTTAGCAACCGTCAGATGTTTATAAAACGATGTATTCACAACAACACACCATGTAAATGTCGATTTTAAAACAGGAAAATTATTCTGGAAGGGGGCCAATCTTGGTGAAAGAATTGAAAATGGACAGAAAAACACGATATACCAGGATGGTGTTGCAGGACAGCCTGATTGAGCTGATGAAGGAAAAGCCGATCTCCAAGATAACGATTAAAGAGTTGTGCGAAAAGGCGGATATCAACCGGACCACCTTTTATGCACATTATACCGACCAATATGACCTGCTGCGTAAAATCGAGGATGAAGTACTCTTATGGGTGAAAGAGGCCATTATCACCCTTATTGGCAAAACAGATAAATCCGGAACAATTGAGGTTCTGGAGGGAATTTGTCAGTACTTTGTTGAAAACAGCCGGCATCTCCAGGTGCTGATGAGCGAGCAGGGCGATATTGATTTTCAAAAGGAGCTATTTACGTTGATATATGAGCAATGCGGTATGTCCTCTTCATCCGCAGCCAATACAGGATTGGGCCTCAATGAAGATGGGTTTATATTCGTTGTGAACGGAAGCGTTGGTCTTATTCAGCACTGGTTAAAAAACGGGTTCACCAAGTCGGCCAAAGAAATGGCTGAAACCATATATGATATGACTATCCCGATCAGGTAACTTGCCACCCTCAATCTGGAATAGTTAAAAAAGCCTCAGCATTACGGACAGGTGTATAAGTTAAGAAACCGCTTATAAGCTCCGGAGCTTATAAGCGGTTTCTTTTTCGATGAAGAACTATTTCAAAATTTAACGCAGATTAAATACACCCAGTGTAGAAGCCTTGTTGTATTCATTAATAAATACATCGTACATATTTATATCCAAGGTATTGCATAGAGCAGCGGTGTAGAAAAGTAACTTACCCAATTCATTCATAATGACTTCTTCACAGTTGGTACATATTTTGCCGCGTAAATGATTGTCCAGATGGTCTTTTAATTCCTCAAAAGATTGAACCTGTTCAGGAATTTGCAGCTTTTCAGCTTCTATTGATATGCAACCGCATTCCGTGACTGATTTAACAATAGCCCGGTTAACGCGACAGGTGGATTCGGATAGTTTACTGAGTACATCCAGGATGCTATGATGACGGATTAGAAGATCTCCTACCACATACTGAAACTCATCACAAATCAAATCTTTCATGAAGAGGGTCCCGCCTCCCTTTTTTATCCTGCTAATATAAATATTATAAGTCTCGTTTGTGGCACTTGTCAATTTGCCAGTAGATGGAAACACAAGTCTTAGCGGTATTTGTGAATATAATTACAAGGTGAGATGAAAACGCGGTGTATAATAATTTACCTTTTTTAGAAAAATAAGTAATGGAGGTGAATTAATAATGCGTAATAAACTCGTCGCATCATTACCCTTTTTGTTAATAGCAACTGTTTTGGGCCTGTGGACCGTACATATGGTTCGTAATTTGGTTGCACTGGAGCTGGAATGGCAGGTTGGTCTGGGCTTAATGGTATTTCTGATGTTCTATGCCGTTGTTGCTCAAGTATTTAAACTGCTTAAACGAGGAGCAAATGCCTTTAACCAGCACCTGGAGGAAACTTCCATCGAAAAACTAATAGGTGGCTTCGGCGGTCTGATGGCAGGTGCCTTACTAGGGCTGGTCAGTTGTTATCCTCTTTCCATGCTCAGAGGATTTGGTTCCTATCTGACCATAGCCGTTTTTATCATGAGCGGCATCATCGGTTGGAAAATTGGCCGGCGGACTACTGATATGGCTGGTCCCCTTCCGATCACCCGGGCAAAAAATACCGACAGTCTGGTGGCAGCATCCGGTTACAAGGTAGTGGATACCAGTGCCATAATTGACGGCCGGATTTATGATGTCTGCCTGAGTCATTTTCTGGAAGGCTCACTGATAGTTCCAACCTTCGTAATTGAAGAACTGCAGCACATCGCCGATTCCTCAGACAATATCCGCCGCAATAAAGGACGGCGTGGGCTTGAATTGCTTTCCAAAATGCAAAAACATCCTGCTATAAAAATTGATATAATTGAAGGAAATGAACTGGATGACAAAGAAGTTGATACCAAATTAATACGTCTTTGTAAACAGATTAATGCCAGTATCATTACCAACGATTACAATCTTAATAAAGTAGCTGAACTACAGGGAATCACGGTATTAAACATAAATGAGCTCACCAATGCGGTCAAAGTTATCGTCTATCCCGGTGAAACCATGCACATTACCATAATCAAGGAAGGCAAAGAGCCGGGGCAGGGGATTGGCTATCTGGAGGATGGAACCATGGTGGTGGTCGAAGATGCCAGCAGCGAAATCAACAATGACATCGAGGTCACTGTGACCAGCGTCTTCCAAACTGCAGCGGGGCGTATGATATTTACGCGCAAGATCAAAGAGGATTCAGGTATTGGCATTGGTCAAGGTTTCCATGACGTCCAAGAGGTGAATTTATATGGTTAACAACCTTAGGGTTGTTATCGCAGCAGCTGGCAGTGCTACCCGAATGGGCAGCAAAATCAACAAACAGTATATGCTTCTAAAAGGTAAACCCGTGTTAACTTATGCCCTGGATGCCTTTGAAGATTTTGAGATGGTAGATGAAATCGTAGTAGTAGCCAATCCGGCAGAAATCGATTACTGTGAACAGGAAATTGTTAAGAAATATGGATATCGCAAAGTTTCAGGAGTCATTGCCGGAGGGCGGCAGAGGCAGGATTCAGTGTGGGCCGGACTCCAGTATTTAGGAGAGGATACCGATCTGGTGGCTGTGCATGACGGTGCACGGCCACTATTTTCCTATAAGATATTAAGAGAACTTATCACCGCAGCACGGGAATGGGGAGCGGCCGTCCCGGGCATAAATGCCAAAGATACTTTAAAATCAGTAGACCGCGATGGCTTTATACGCCAGACCCTGGACCGGTCCACCGTAATGGCCATCCAAACCCCCCAGATTTTCAAATACCCGGAACTCGTCTCCGCCTACCGGCTGGCTCAGGAAGAAGATTTTAGAGCTACCGATGATGCAGGAATTTTCGAGACCTATATCGGACGGGTCAAGGTGGTGGCCGGGGAAGATAGCAATCTAAAAATAACCACCCCCGCCGATTTAAAAATAGCCGAGGCTTTATTAAGAGATAATTAAAATTCAACACAGAAGGACACTGATTTATTTATGATTAACACTGATTCTTAATTTAAATATTTCTTTTCCTTGAATCGTATAGCCATATGAGATTTTTGCATAATACACTTTTTCTTTAATTGTCATCCTGCAAAGCCGAAGGATCTTGAAGATTCCCTCTATGGGACTACTTATGCTCCCTGCGGTCGCTATTAAGGAAGCTTGCTAACGCTCAGAATGGCAGGTTGGATTTTTCCTTATGCAAAACTCTCACGTATGTGTAAAAAGTAGACCATAAACATAAAAAGATCTGTGTTGAATCGTAACCCCCAAATGAGGTGATCGAATGAGGATTGGAACCGGATATGACGTACACCGGCTGGAAACAGGCAGAAGCCTTATTCTGGGCGGAGTAAATATACCATTTGCTATGGGGCTTAAAGGTCACTCTGATGCTGATGTGCTGGTACATGCCATCTGTGATGCTCTTTTAGGAGCTGCGGCCATGGGAGATATCGGACAGCATTTCCCTGACAGCGACCCGGCCTACAAAGACGCCGACAGCCTTTTACTGTTGGCCGAGGTAGGGAAAAAGCTTAAACAGCGCAACTATAGCATAGTAAATATCGACAGCACTATCGTAGCCCAGCGGCCACGGCTGGCCGGCTATTTAGACGGCATGCGGGCCCATATTGCCCAGGCTCTGGACTTAAACCCGGAACAGGTCAGTGTAAAAGCCACCACCACGGAAGGGCTGGGTTTTGAAGGGAAGCAGGAAGGCATTTCGGCTCAGGCGGTGGCATTGATCGAGTAAAGGCCAGGTATGGGGACGGTTCTTATGCCTGGATTTTAGAGAAAGCTGTAATTACGGAGGCCCGGCGGTGGAGGTATAGCCCGTTTGCTCCATGCTCCGGCAGCGGAAACACCAGCGGCTCATTTCACGGCTGATGGGGCACCGCGGGGATTTACACCTATAGTAAGGTTTGTCTATCGCTATTTCAGCAGGGGACACACCTTCCTCTCAGGTCCGCTTCGCGAACCGAAGTAAGGAATGTCCCCGTGTTAGTGTGCTGCTCGACCCCATCATCCGCTCAATTTCGCCGGGTGTTTCTCATTGCCTCCGCAAGTCGCGCCCGGGCTATACCTCACCGCCGGGGTGGAGTTTTATAGGGGAGGTTGATGGGGAGCTTAGTGATTAAGATGCGTAAAGCGCTGATTTCTAGTATAATTACCAGGTGTAATGAGGGAGGGAATTCAATGAGCAAGTTAAAAGTGAGATTTGCACCAAGTCCTACCGGCCCGCTGCATATTGGCGGAGCCCGTTCAGCCTTGTTTAACTATCTGGCTGCCGCCCATGACGGCGGAGAAATGGTGCTAAGAATTGAAGATACAGATTTGGAACGCTCCAAGCGGGAATATGAAGATGAGATTATTAAATCTTTACGCTGGCTGGGCCTGGAGTGGTCTGAGGGTATAGATGTGGGCGGAGACAATGGACCTTATCGTCAGACGGAACGTCTGGATATTTATCAGCAGTATATTGATAAGCTGCTGAAAAGCGGCCAGGCTTACTATTGTTTCTGTACCGAAGCAGAACTGGAAGCTGAAAGGCAGGAACTGCTAAGCCGGGGGGAACTGCCCCGCTATCTGGGCAAATGCCGCAGTTTGACCGGAGAGGAATGCGAAACCCGCATAAAGCAAGGGGAGAAACCGGTGGTGCGCTTCCGAGTGCCGGAAAACCGGGTTTATACCGTAAATGACCTAGTCAGGGGCCAGGTTAATTTTGAAAGCAGCAATATAGGCGATTTTATTATTGCCAAATCCGACGGCATACCCACCTACAATTTTGCGGTAGTAATAGACGACAATCTCATGGGTATAACCGATGTTATCCGGGCCGAAGAGCATTTGTCCAATACGCCCCGCCAGTTGATGATTTACGAAGCACTGGGCTTCGACACACCGCGCTTTGCCCATATTTCTCTGATACTGGGGGAAGACCATCAGAAAATGAGCAAGCGGCATGGAGCCACATCACTTATGGCGTATCGGGAAATGGGTTATCTGCCCGAGGCCATGTTTAATTTCCTGGCCTTGATGGGATGGTCGCCGGAAGGTGAAGAGCAGATTTTGAGCCCGGAACAGATCATTCAGGCCTTTACCCTGGACCGGGTATCCAAAAGCCCGGCCGTATTCGATCTTGACAAGCTTAATTGGATAAACCAGCAATATTTAAAACAAAAAACAAGCGGAGAACTGCTGGATCTGTTAAAATCATTTATTGAGCAAGGTCCTTATGCCGAGCCATTTTTCAGTCTGGATGCAGCCAAGCGCAATATTCTGGTAGAGGCCGTACGTGATTATCTGGTTGGTCTCACCGATATAACCAAATATTTGGAGCTCTTTTTCGCTCCGCCTCAATATGAAGGTGAAGCCCTGGAGGTTCTGCAGCATGAAGGGGTAAAACCAATGCTGGAAGCATTCGCAGAGCAAGCCCAGGATTTTGAAAATCCGGACCAAGCCAAACAGGTTATCAAGGCTTTTATCAAGCAAAATGGACTTAAGCCCAAAGATGTATATATGCCGCTCAGAAGCGCTTTGACCGGCAATATTCACGGGCCGGAGCTGAATTCACTGCTCTGTATATGGGGTAAAGAGGAATGCCGGAATCGCATTAACCGGGCCTTAAGCTTAAGATAAATTAATTTATTCCTAAAATATGACAGTTGACATGTTAAAGATTGCCTGCCTATAATTAAAATATATAAAAATAATAAATGCTGGGAATGGGAAAAGTAAGCGCCGATCGCTGCCAGAGAGAGAGGGTCACCGGCTGAGAGCCTTCTCATAGTATGAAGACGCTGAAGTGCGCCCTGGAGCAGGCCAGGTGAAATTAAGTAACCCGGTCCGGTGCAAACCGTTATCTTACCAAAGCAGGAGTGTCTGCCAACAGGCGCTCAAACAGGGTGGAACCGCGGAAGCAAAAACCTTTCGTCTCTGAAGAGATGAAAGGTTTTTTTGTACTTATATTGAAGGAGATGAAAATATGCTGGCTACTTTTAAAAATGAAATCCAGGTAATTTTTGAGCGTGATCCGGCTGCTCGCAGTGTTATGGAAATTTTGTTTTGTTATCCCGGTTTTCGTGCCATAATAAATCATAGAATCGCACACTATTTTTACAAGAAAAAATTCTTTTTCCTGGCCCGTTTAGTTTCACACTGGTCACGGCATCGCACTGGAATAGAAATCCATCCTGGTGCCACGATCGGCCAAGGCTTATTCATTGACCATGGCAGTGGTATAGTGATCGGGGAAACCGCTGAAATAGGGGATAACGTAACTCTCTACCAGGGAGTAACCCTGGGGGGGACCGGCAAGGAAAAAGGCAAACGTCATCCTACCATTGGCAATAATGTTACGATAAGTACCGGAGCCAAAGTCCTTGGTTCCATTTTCGTAGGCGATAATGTCAAGATAGGGGCAGGTTCTGTTGTGCTGAAAAATGTGCCCTCCAACTGCACCGTAGTCGGAGTGCCGGGCCGTATAGTGGTCAAAAACGGCAGCCGTATAAATAATTCAATCGATCTGGATCATAATCTTCTGCCTGATCCGGTAGCCGATGCTCTGGTCATAATGCAGAACAGAATCGAAGAATTAGAGAGAAAAGTTGAACATTATGAAATGGAGGAGGAATTAAATGCGAATATACAATACCCTAAGCGGAAAAAAGGAAGAACTGGTACCGTTAAATACGTCTGAACTTACCATGTATGTATGCGGGCCTACCACCTATAACTACATTCACCTGGGCAATGCCCGCCCGCTGGTAGTATTTGATACCGTACGCCGCTATCTGGAATTCACCGGACTAAAGGTAACCTATGCCCAGAATTTTACCGATGTCGATGACAAAATCATCAACCGTGCCCGCGCAGAAGGGGAAGATCCCATTAAACTGGCGGAAAGATACATCGGGGAATATTTTAAAGATGCTGATGCGCTGGGCATTAGACGGGCTAACGTCTATCCGCGTGCCAGCCAGCATATCGAAGATATGATAAAAGTAATCTCAGTGCTCATAGACCGGGGCTATGCTTATGAAATGCAGGGTGATGTATATTACCGGGTACGGGCATTTAAGGAATATGGCAAGTTATCCGGCCGGTCGCTGGATGACATGCTGGCTGGTGCACGCATAGAGGTGGACGAACGTAAACACGACCCGATGGACTTTGCACTGTGGAAAAACGCCAAACCGGGCGAGCCTTCCTGGGACAGCCCCTGGGGAAAGGGACGCCCGGGCTGGCATATCGAATGCTCCGCCATGTCGACCAAATATCTGGGTGAAACAGTTGACATTCATGGAGGCGGAAATGATTTAATCTTTCCCCATCACGAAAATGAGATCGCCCAGGCGGAAGCTTACACGGGCAAACCATTCGTCCGCTACTGGATGCATAATGGTTTTATAACTATCAATAATGAAAAAATGTCCAAATCGCTGGGGAATTTTTTTATCCTGCGGGATGTCTTGAAAGAATACCCCGGAGATGTGGTGCGCTATTATCTAATCGCCACCCATTACCGCAGTCCGCTCGATTTTGACCATGAAAAACTGGAAGAAGCACGTAAAGCCTTGGGACGGCTTAAAACCACCTTTACTCTGGCCCAGGAATTCATCGCTGCCGGACCGGAGCTCGAGGCTCAGCCCGATGCGGCTGGGCAGGATTTCCTGGCTGAAGTCAAAGAGCAGGAAGAAAAATTCCTCGCTGCCATGGAAGATGATTTTAATACCGCCCGGGCCCTGGGCTATCTTTTTGAGATGTCGCATACTATTAATGCTTTTGTGGCTGCCGCCGACCGGCAGATGTCCTCCAGTCGGGCTGCCGTTCGCACGGCTCTAAGCATCTTAAAACAGTTGGGTGATATACTGGGAATTTTCATGGAACAAACCCGGGAGGAAAAGCCGGTAGCAGACGAACTCTTAAACCTCCTCCTGATTCTAAGGAAAAAGGCCCGGCAGGAAAAGAATTTCAGCCTGGCGGACAGCATCCGCGATTTTCTTAGCCGGTTGCAGATCACCATAGAAGATACCGCCGACGGGAGCCGGTTCCGTTATGAGGAAGTGCCGGAGGAAGGAAGCCTGATAGAATACCTGCTCAGGATGCGTGAGGAAGCCAAGGCCGGCAAAGATTATGAACAGGCTGATTTTATCCGGGACAAGCTGAAAAGTACGGGAATAATTATTGAAGATACACACGAAGGAGCACGATGGAAGTTTAATGCATGAACCATTGGATGAAAAGACTTTAAGAGAAATATCCCCTGTTTTACTGGCTTATATCGGCGATGCCGTATTCGAACTTCTGGTCCGCACTCATGTAGTAGCGGACGGTAATCGCCGGGTAAAGGATATCCATCTGGATACCGTGAAGGTGGTCAGGGCCGAAAGCCAGGCCTCGGTGGTACGCCACCTGTGGGAAGAACTGACTCCCGAGGAGCAGGATGTGGTCAGGAGAGGCCGAAATGCCAAAAGCACGGCCCCCCGTCATGCCGACCCGGGTGATTACCATTTAAGCACCGGTTTTGAAGCCTTGCTGGGATATCTCTACTTCAAGGGGGAGCAGAAAAGAGTATTATACCTGGTCAACCGGGCTCTGGAAAACAATCATACCTCCAGCCCGTCCCGAGGATAGGATGGAAAAGGGCCGCTTCCCGTTGCTTTCACATAAGCAATAAACCAACCGGGGGACATTCCTGATTTCGAAGCGGAAGCTGAGAGGAAGGTGTGTCCCCGGCGGAAATAGCGAGAAATCATTCGCAAAACTTATTATACGAGGAGGTGTGGTAATGATAATTGAAAAACCATGTATAATGGTACCTGTCCATGCGCTGGCGGAGGAATTGTTAACCAGGCTGGAGCGCTATGCCCGGGTATGTTATAAATCTGAAGACCGCATGGAAAAACAATCCAACCCCGGTTTTTTGAAAAATCTGCTTAAAAGGGGCCACGAATCTATTATTGAGCATGAAAAGGCCACCGTTCTTTTTATAACTGACCGCGGTGTGACCCACGAAATGGTAAGGCATCGCATTGCCGCCTATTCCCAGGAATCCACCCGCTACTGTTCCTATAACAAGGATAAATTCGGAAATGAAATTACGGTAATTGAGCCCTATTTTTATAATGATTGGCCGGAGGCCCGTACTCTCTGGGAAGAGGCATGTCTGACGGCGGAAAAAAACTATATGGCACTTCTGGCGGCAGGCTCCTCACCTCAGGAAGCCCGTTCGGTGCTACCCAATTCCTTAAAAACCGAGATTGTAGTTACCTATAATCTGCGGGAATGGCGCCATTTCTTCCGCTTGCGCTGTGATGCGGCCGCCCATCCCCAGATGAGACAGGTGGCGATACCGCTATTGCTGCATTTCCAAGCTGCCATGCCCGATTTGTTTAATGACATTGAATATGACCACGGTTTTCCCCCGGAGCATTATGCCAGTGTAATCCTGACCGATGACATATTCCAGACCTTATAAAGATCGAAAATAAAAAGAAGAAGGAGTTAATTATGAAGGAAAAACTGGCCGGGGTAAACAGCATTATGGAGGCCATCAAAGGCAAACGAAAGATCCATAAGATTTTTGTAGAGGAAGGGCGCGCCGGCAAGAAAGTCCAGGACCTGGTCAAGCTGGCCGCCAGCCGGGGCATTTATATTCAAGAGGTATCCAAACAAAGGCTCAATGACATGTACACCGTGGGTAATCACCAGGGTATGGTCGCCGAGGTTGACAACTATGAATATTGCAGCATAGAAGAAGTACTGGAGGATGCTGCCTTAAGTGGAGAACCTCCTTTTCTGCTGATGCTGGATGGATTGGAGGACCCGCAGAATTTTGGGTCTGTTATCCGCAGTGCGGAAGCGGCAGGAGTACACGGAGTAATTATTCCCCGCCATAATTCAGTGGAAGTCACCCCGGCCGTAGCCCGTGCTTCGGCTGGAGCAGTGGAACACATGAAAGTAGTCCTGGCTCCCAATCTGGTTAATACCATTAAATATCTCAAAGAACAGGGTCTCTGGGTAGTGGGGGCGGATATGGACGGTCAGGCTTATCAGAGCGTAGAATTTCCTGTACCTACGGTTCTGGTTATAGGAGGAGAAGGCCGCGGAATAAGAAGGCTGGTAAAAGAAAACTGCGATCTGGTAGTTAAAATTCCCATGTACGGCCAGATCAATTCCTTAAACGCCTCGGCTGCGGCTGCCGTGCTGCTATTTGAAGCCGTACGGCAAAAGAATATATGATTTACGCAGGCCAGGCAGGAAAAAGTGCTCTCCTACCGGGATTACTGCCCGGCCCGGAATGCAAATGGCTTGACGATTCCTGCTCTGCTGGCCTATAATTAACTAGATTAATAAACTTGGTGCCGTATAAGCATTATTAAATTACCATTTTTATGGAGGCGATTGAATGCCTAATTCCGTCGCTTTAAAGAAAATATACACCACATATAGCGAAATGCCCGATGAGGATATAGTTGATTTGGCCCAGCAGGGCGAGCAATTTGCGGTAGAATATCTGGTTGATAAATACAAAAATTTCGTCAGAGCAAAAGCCAGATCGTATTTTTTAATAGGCGCAGACAAGGAAGATATTATTCAGGAAGGCATGATTGGGCTTTTTAAGGCGATCAGGGACTATAAAGCGGACAAGCTTACGTCCTTTAGAGCCTTTGCTGAACTATGTATTACCCGTCAGATAATCACTGCTATCAAGACTGCCACCAGGCAGAAACACATACCTTTGAATTCGTATGTATCACTCAACAAACCCATATATGATGAAGAATCAGACCGGACTCTTATGGATATCTTATCTACCACCAAGATTACCAATCCGGAAGAGATTATTATCAGCCGGGAAGAGTTCGTATTTATTGAAAGAAAAATGGGTGAGATACTGAGTTCTCTGGAGTGGAAAGTCCTTATGGCCTATCTGGAAGGAAAATCATACCAGGAAATTGCCGTAGATCTTAAACGTCATGTCAAATCAATTGACAATGCCCTGCAAAGAGTCAAAAGAAAATTAGAAAAATATCTCGAGGACAGGGAAGAGTTATAGGTTGTATAACTGCTCATAATATCAGGTTAGGCTGATTGTCTTGAGTGGGTCTGACTGAAAAAATGTGTGTAAATCTTATTTAAATCGGTATTTTTTATTTTGAATCTCTCGATTTAATCCTCAAGACCCCAATATTCTCGGCGTTGCAAAGTAAAATATGGCATCATCAAGCCGACTATTGACTTTGCCCGATTCAGGCGTTACAATATTAACTGCTGAGCCGAGCTAGCTCAATCGGTAGAGCAGCTGATTTGTAATCAGCAGGTTGCGGGTTCAAGTCCTGTGCTCGGCTCCAGAATATTCATGGAGGGATACCCAAGCGGCCAAAGGGGGCAGACTGTAAATCTGTTGGCACCGCCTTCGAAGGTTCGAATCCTTCTCCCTCCACCATTTTTATCGCGGGATGGAGCAGTTGGTAGCTCGTCGGGCTCATAACCCGAAGGTTGTCGGTTCAAGTCCGACTCCCGCAACCAAATAATATTCAGGGTTTAGCCCTTTACCCTCCGGTTCTGATGACGCGGGATGGAGCAGTTGGTAGCTCGTCGGGCTCATAACCCGAAGGTTGCCGGTTCAAGTCCGGCTCCCGCAACCATACAATCAAACGCCCTTATAGCTCAGTCGGCAGAGCGCATCCTTGGTAAGGATGAGGTCACCGGTTCAAGTCCGGTTAAGGGCTCCATAAGGCGGCGTAGCTCAGCTGGCTAGAGCATACGGTTCATACCCGTAGTGTCAGGGGTTCAAATCCCTTCGCCGCTACCATTGTAAAAGATAAGGAGTGGGATTAATCTCACTCCTTTTATTTTTATATAATATTGGGTAAAATATAAAATAGTGGTTAATTCCACCTAATTACGGAAAGGGGAAAGGTGAGATTCTAAATGGCAAAGGCTAAATACGAAAGGACAAAACCTCATCTTAACATTGGAACCATCGGACACGTAGACCATGGTAAGACCACGTTGACTGCAGCAATAACCCTGGTACTGTCAAAAGTCGGGGGAGCAGTAGCGACATCATACGATTCCATAGACAAAGCACCGGAAGAAAGAGAAAGAGGTATAACCATCAATACCTCACACGTAGAATACCAGACTGAAACCAGACATTATGCCCACGTAGACTGCCCGGGTCATGCAGACTACATAAAGAACATGATAACCGGAGCAGCTCAGATGGACGGATCAATACTGGTAGTAAGCGCGGCAGACGGGCCAATGCCCCAGACCAGAGAGCATATCCTCCTGTCCAGACAGGTAGGGGTACACTACATCGTAGTATTCATGAACAAAGTAGACCAAGTAGACGATCCCGAATTACTCGAATTAGTAGAAATGGAAATTCGGGAACTGTTAAGTGAATATGAATTCCCCGGAGATGATATCCCCATCGTAATGGGAAGCGCCTTAAAAGCATTAGAATGCGGCTGCGGAAACCGAGACTGCGAATGGTGCGGGAAGATATGGGAACTGATGGATCAGGTAGACAGCTACATTCCGTTGCCGGAAAGACCGACCGACAAACCGTTCCTGATGCCGATCGAAGACGTATTCACCATAACCGGTAGAGGCACAGTAACCACCGGCAGAGTAGAAAGAGGTCAGGTGAAAGTCGGAGACGAAGTAGAAATAATCGGCTTAAGAGAACAGACCAGAAAGACCGTATGCACGGGCGTAGAAATGTTCAGAAAACTGTTAGACTTTGCTGAAGCAGGAGATAACATCGGAACCCTGTTAAGAGGCGTAGACCGTAAAGAAGTAGAAAGAGGAATGGTATTAGCCAAACCGGGCAGCATCAAACCCTTAACCAAATTCAAAGGGGAAGTATACGTCTTAACCAAAGAAGAAGGCGGAAGACACACCCCGTTCTTCGGTGGATACAGACCTCAGTTCTACTTCCGTACAACTGACGTAACCGGAGTACTGCAACTGCCGGAAGGAGTAGAAATGGTAATGCCTGGTGACAACGTAACCATGGAAATCGACCTGATAACCCCGATAGCCATCGAAGAAGGCTTAAGATTCGCCATCAGAGAAGGCGGAAGAACAGTTGGTTCCGGTGTTGTTACAGGTATTCTGGAATAGATATCCAGCCAGGTTATACATAGCAGGGAACTTGGTTCCCTGCTATTTGACTCTCTGTTAAAAGAACATAAACATTTTAACCTTAAGGGGAGAATTCAGCGTATTGCTTCCAGAGTAATACAGTTAAACCATTCTCCTTATTATTGACAGCAACCGGTCCATTGTGATAGAGTAATCTAGGATTTTTGTGCACAGGATGGAGGTGTCATCGTGAGAGTAGGAGTCACACTTGCATGTACGGAATGCAAACAACGCAATTATTCAACTACCAAAGATAAAAAGAAAAATACTGAGAAGATTGAACTCAGGAAATATTGTAAATTCTGCAATGCGCATACTCTACACCGGGAGATTAAGTAAGTTCAGGGATGTGAATAATATTGGCTAAGAATAATCCACCTGCCAAAGAAAAAGTTACTCTGAAAATGAGGTGGGATGCCACCAGACAATATTTTACCAGTTCATACCGGGAACTTAAAAAAGTTCACTGGCCTAACCGGCAGCAACTCATTGCCTATACCGGGGTAGTACTATTTTCGGTATTGCTGATGTCAGGACTGTTATGGTTATTTGATACCGGCCTGTCATTTGTGCTGGAAAAACTGTTTGATGCCTTTGCGTAATCATGGAGGAGGTGGTTCCAATTAGCACCAAAGAACAATTGGAACAAGGAAACATAGAAGAAAATAGTGCCGACCTGAACAAGGAAGAATTCGACTTTACTCACCAGGGTGAATGGTATGTTGTACATACCTATTCCGGCTATGAAAACAAAATTAAAGTAGACTTGGCCAAACGAGTTGAATCCATGAATATGCAGGACAAGATATTCGATGTTATAATTCCGGAAGAACAGGAAATCGAATTCAAAGGCGGCAAACGAAAGGTCACCAACAAAAGGGTATTTCCCGGATATGTTATTGTTAACATGATCATGTCCGAAGACTCCTGGTATGTAGTGAGACACACGCCTGGTGTTACCGGTTTCGTAGGCAGCGGAGGCAAGCCTATCCCCCTTCAGCCCCACGAAGTTGAAAAAATATTTAAACAGATGGGTCTGATTGAGAGCAAACCTAAACTGATAGATATTGAAATAGGTGAAAACATCAGAGTAAGAAGCGGCCCCTTCGAGAACTTCGAAGGAGTAGTAAGAGAATTACTGCTGGACCGTGGAAAAATACGGGTTAATATTTCCATGTTCGGCAGGGAAACCCCTGTAGAACTGGATTATGAGCAAATAGACAAAATATAAGGAGGTGTAATCATGGCAAAAAAGGTACTGGGCAAAGTATCTCTGCAGATAGCAGCAGGCAAAGCTACACCAGCCCCTCCGGTAGGACCTGCTTTAGGTCAGTATGGTGTTAATATCATGGGATTCTGTAAAGAATATAACGCCAAGACTGCCAATCAAGCCGGCTTTATAGTTCCGGTAGAAATTACAGTTTTCGACGACAGATCTTTTACTTTTATAGTAAAATCACCCCCTGCTTCCGATCTGCTGAAAAAGGCAGCCAGCGTAGACAAGGGTTCTGGCGAACCTAATAAAAAGAAAGTCGGTAAAGTTACCCGGGATAAAGTTCGGGAAATAGCCGAGACTAAAAAAGCGGATCTCAATGCAGCCGACATCGATGCCGCTATGCGGATGATTGAAGGCACCGCCCGCAGCATGGGTCTGGAGATAGTCGATTAGTAATATCGATAGCTTTTACAGCGTAGTGGGAGGATATATTTCCGCCATAACCACGAGGAGGTTTAATTAATGAAAAAAGGCAAAAAATATCAGGACGCCATGAAAAAGTATGACCGCAATAAGTTGTACGATCCCGCCGAAGCATTGCAGCTGGTGAAAGACATGGCCAGTGCCAAATTCGATGAAACAGTTGAAATCCATATTAAACTGGGAATTGATCCCCGTCACGCCGACCAGCAGGTCAGAGGAACTGTCAGCCTGCCCAATGGCACCGGCAAAACCCGTCGCGTTTTAGTCTTTGCCAAAGGTGACAAAGCTAAAGAAGCCGAAAATGCAGGTGCTGATTATGTAGGCGCCGAAGAAATCGCTGAAAAAATTCAGGGAGGCTGGTTTGATTTTGATGTAGCCGTAGCCACTCCCGATATGATGTCAGTTGTAGGTAGATTGGGAAAAATATTAGGCCCCCGCGGACTTATGCCCAACCCCAAAGCCGGAACCGTAACCTTTGATATTGAACGCACCATCAAAGAACTGAAAGCCGGAAGAATAGAATACCGGGTTGACAAGAGCGCCATCATCCATGTTCCCCTGGGGAAGGTTTCGTTTGAAGCAGAAAAATTAAACGAAAACCTCAATGCTTTTGCCGACGCCTTGATCAAAGCCAAACCGGCAGCAGCCAAGGGACAATATATGCGTTCAGTCAGTATTTGCTCCACCATGAGCCCGGGCATAAAAATAAACCCGCTTGTGTTAATGGCAGCAAACAGGTAAAATAAACTGAAATTACAATTGAAAAATACTAACTGTAGACAGCCGGCGGCGTCAAGCCTTAAAGAACTACCGTTCACCTGCCGAGGTTACTGAGATATCAAAACTGTAAGCTACTAAAGCTATAAGCAGTGATGAACCCTCTGCAGCCTCGTCTGCAGAGGGTTATTTGATTTCTGAAGAAGTAATAACCAAGGGTCATGGAGCAGGCAGGACCAAGCCGACACTTACCAAAAAAAATAAAATCCCAGAAGGGGGTGAAAATGAATGCCAGATATTCAAGCCAAAGAGCAGGTAGTAAAAGTAATCGAGCAAAAGATTAACGATGCATCTCTGATAGTATTTAGTGACTACAGAGGTCTTAATGTGGAAGAGGTAACCGAGCTCAGAGACAAACTGCGGGTTCCCGGGGTAGAATTTAAAGTACTTAAAAACACCATGATGAGATTTGCTCTCAAAAACGCCGGCTACGAAGAAGTAGCTAACCAGGTGGAAGGGCCCAACGCTGTTCTATTCAGTAATGAAGATGTAGTTGGTCCCGCCAAGACCATATTTGAATTCGTTCGCCAGCATCCTGATTTGGAAGTCAAATTTGGTTTATTGGAAGGTCAGACCGTATCCCCTGATAAAATCAAGGCATTGGCTGACTTGCCGCCGCGTGAAGTACTGGTGGCTCAGGTACTGGGTACCCTGCAGGCACCTATTACCGGCTTCGTACGCGTACTGAATGCCAACCTCACCGGGCTGGTAAGAGCTCTGGACCAGATAAAAGAGCAAAAAGCCAGCTAAAACAGAAGTCGGAAGCCGGAGGTCAGAAATATTGATTTTGGCCATAGGCTATGATCTAAAAGTAAAATCACTATTTAAAATACTATAATCGTGCGCAATAGCGTTATTAAAGGGAGGTAAATATTAATGAGTAAAGTACAGGAAGTTATCGATATCGTTAAAGAATTAACCGTTCTGGAGTTATCCGAACTGGTAAAAGCACTGGAAGAAGAATTTGGTGTCAGCGCTGCCGCTCCGGTAGCAGTTGCTGCAGCTCCTGCCGCTGGTGCAGCTGCAGAAGCGCAGGAAGAACAGACTGAATTTGATGTAATCCTGGCCACTATTGGCGACAAGAAAATCAATGTAATCAAAGTTGTAAGAGAATTAACCGGCCTGGGCTTAAAAGAAGCCAAAGCTCTGGTTGACGAAGCTCCCAACCCGATCAAAGAGAAAATCTCCAAAGAAGAAGCCAACGAAATCAAAGCTAAAATTGAAGAAGCCGGCGGAACTGTCGAAATCAAATAGCACAAACCAACACCGGCCCATGATTCAAGTAAAAATCACGGCATAACAAAAGCCCGCGCTTGAGACGTACCTCAGTACGCCCAAGCAGCGGGCTTTTTAATACCCCAACCCGGCATAATTTATCTCTACAACAATGACCGAAAAGCAAATAGCGCTATTTTTTAGATATTTTGCAGAAAAATGTGTATACGGCGGCTTTAATAATTGTGGACTAAAACATAATTTTGTTATAATCTAAATTTGAGTTTAAATTTCAAACAGAAGGGAGATGATGGTAATAGCTAAAACTAAATGGATTTTAATATTATTATTCTTCCTGATCTTAGTCACCGTACCGCAGGCAGCAGCAGCAAATACCGAATGGACCATACTGTGGAAAGACAACGACAATCTGATTGAAACCGTGCAAATAGAAAAACAAGCAGCAGCGCTAGAGCCGGACGGATGGCAATCCATCCAAACATCGCAGGGTACCATGTACAAAAGGGATGTAAAAGGCTGGGAACAGTATGCGGAGCTGAGTGACCGTTTACCTGTTTCAATCACAATCAATGATTACTTCCTATTTAAAAGCATTACTTTTAAAGGGCAGGATTTTAATCCCGAGGCGGTTAGCGTAGCAGGTCAGGCCGGGACCGGACCGCTTGATTTGCGTTTAAGCGTACCGGGTCTTATAAAGTCCGGGTCGGCTGATGAAGTCAAAGACTTAACCGCAGTCTGGCACCTTAAGAATTTAAATGAACTTAACACCCAGGGCACCATACTGGTAGTCAATACTTTTAATGGATTTATCCTGGGTATATACATTATAATATTGGGCATCTTGATTATCGGCATCGTATATTTCAGCCGCATACGCAAAACCCACAAGTTGATTGAGAAGGAATATTCCCTGGAAAATCTAACCTTACCAACAGAGCAACCCGAAGAAAAAGAATAAAAATTGCAAAAAGTTGTAAAAAATCTTGACTCCGTATATGGCTTATGATAATATTAATACTTGCCATTCATAATGCAAGTATGGTAATTTTACATAGAAAAGGGTTGTGGTTTTAGGTTTTATTAAAAGCGAGGTTTTGTATTAGACCTTGCTTTTTCACTCTTTTGGGAATAATTAGAAGGGGTGAGTTGATGGCTTACGTAGAACATTATGGTAAGGTAAACAGACTGAGTTACTCCCGGATAAGAGAAGTAATAGAACTGCCCAATCTTATTCAAGTTCAGTTAAGCTCTTACCAATGGTTTCTGGAAAAAGGCTTGCGGGAAGCATTGCAGGAAGTATTTCCTATTTCCGATTTTACCGGTAACCTGGAGCTTGGGTTCGTAGATTACAGTCTGGGTGATCCGAAATATGAAGTACAGGAATGTAAAGAACGTGATGTTAGTTACCAGGCTCCGCTCAAACTAAAGGTAAAGTTAACCGACAAAGAGACCGGAGAAATCAAGGAATCAGAAGTATACATGGGTGATCTGCCACTGATGACCGAAAAAGGCACCTTCATTATTAATGGGGCTGAACGGGTAGTTGTAAGTCAGCTGGTCAAGTCCCCGGGGGTATACTTTAACGAGCGTATCGATGTGTCCGGCAATATGCTTTTTGGAGCTACTGTTATTCCAAACCGGGGTGCATGGTTTGAACTGGAAATGGATAGTGCGGGCATAGTTTATACCAGAATAGATAAAACCAGAAAGATACCCGTGACCGTGCTGTTAAGGGCCATAGGGTATGAGACCAATGAAGATATCTTAGATCTTTATGACAATGACGAGTATATTCAAAGAACAATTGACAAAGATACCACTAACAACAAAAAAGAGGCCTTAATAGAATTCTACCGGCGCTTGCGCCCGGGAGAAATGGGCACCGAAGACGCGGCTCAGCAGCTTTTGAACAATCTGTTTTTTGACCCGCGCCGTTATGATATGGCTACGGTAGGGCGTTATAAAGTAAACAAAAAACTGGGATTAAATACCCCGGTGGAAATCAGACATCTAACCGTAGAAGACATTACCTCCACCATTGCCTATTTGTTAAAACTAATAAAAGGTGAAGGCAAAACCGACGTTATCGACCATCTGGGCAACCGCCGGCTGCGTTCCATCGGCGAACTGTTGCAAAACCAGTTCCGTACCGGTCTGGTCAGAATGGAAAGAGTAGTGCGGGAAAGAATGAGTATTCACGATGTGGAGACTCTAACTCCTCAGATCCTCATTAATATAAGACCAATTACTGCCGCAGTCAAAGAGTTTTTTGGCAGTTCCCAGCTCTCCCAGTTCATGGACCAGACCAATCCTCTGGCCGAGCTCACGCACAAACGGCGCCTGAGCGCACTGGGTCCGGGCGGCCTAACCAGAGAACGGGCCGGTTTCCAGGTCCGCGACGTACATCATTCCCACTACGGCAGAATATGCCCCATAGAAACCCCCGAGGGTCCGAACATAGGACTGATTGGTTCATTGGCTACCTTTGGCCGGGTTAACGACTTCGGGTTTATCGAAACCCCTTACCGTAAAGTGGATAAAGAGTCCGGCCGGGTGCTTAACGAAATCGTCTATCTGACTGCCGACGAAGAAGACGAATACATAGTCGCGCAGGCTAATGCCCCTCTGGATGAAAACGGATATTTCAAAGAGGACCGGGTTGAGATTCGGTATTTCGAAGATATATTGGAAGTGCCGGTAAATCAGGTCGATTTCATGGACGTATCACCCAAACAGGTATTCAGTGTGGCTACGTCCCTTATTCCGTTCCTGGAAAACGATGACGCCAACCGGGCCTTAATGGGCGCCAACATGCAGCGCCAGGCAGTGCCGGTAATAAGAACCGATGCGCCTATAGTAGGGACGGGCCTGGAATACAAAGCAGCCAAAGATTCAGGTGCGGTGGTTATCAGTAAAAAAGCCGGTGTAGTAAAAAAAGTAAGTGCCGAGCGAATAGTGATCAAGGAAGACAGCGGCAAGGAAACCACCTATAATCTGCTCAAATTCGTACGTTCCAACCAGGGTACCTGCTATAACCAGAGGCCCATCGTAAAGGTGGGAGAACGGGTCGAAGCCGACACCATCATTGCTGACGGTCCCAGTACCGACAATGGTGAACTGGCCTTAGGCCGCAATGTTTTGGCGGCCTATATGCCCTGGGAAGGTTACAACTACGAAGACGCGATATTAATATCGGAAAAACTGGTAAAAGATGATGTTTTCACATCAATTCATATAGAAGAATATGAATGCGAGGCCCGGGATACCAAACTGGGTCCGGAAGAAATAACCCGTGATATTCCCAACGTATCCGAAGATATGCTTAAAAATCTGGATGACCAGGGAGTAATACGGGTCGGGGCCGAAGTCAGACCGGATGATATTCTGGTCGGTAAAGTAACCCCCAAGGGCGAAACCGAGCTGACCCCGGAAGAAAGACTGCTGAGAGCCATATTTGGCGAAAAAGCCCGTGAGGTAAGAGATTCCTCCTTAAGGGTTCCTCATGGCGAAGCCGGTAAAATAGTGGCAGTCAAGCGCTTTTCCCGTGATAAAGGCGATGAACTCCCGCCTGGAGTAAATCAGCTGGTCAGGGTCTATATTGCCCAAAAACGTAAAATATCCGAAGGCGACAAAATGGCCGGACGCCACGGCAACAAGGGTGTTATATCCCGTATACTGCCGGAGGAAGATATGCCTTTCCTGGCCGATGGCACCCCGGTGGAAATCGTACTCAACCCGCTGGGTGTACCATCTCGTATGAACATTGGCCAGATTCTCGAATGTCATATGGGAATGGCGGCTAAAACCTTGGGTATCAATATAGCTACTCCTATTTTCGACGGTGCCAATGAAGAGGATATTTTTGAAAAATTAAGAGAGGCCGGACTGCCCGAAAGCGGCAAGACTACTCTTTACGACGGCAGAACCGGGGAGCCCTTTGAGCATGAAGTCACCGTAGGTTACATTTACTTCCTCAAACTGGCTCATTTGGTTGATGACAAGATACATGCCCGGTCCATCGGACCTTACTCACTAGTTACCCAGCAGCCTTTGGGAGGTAAAGCCCAGTTCGGCGGACAGAGGTTTGGTGAGATGGAAGTATGGGCCTTGGAAGCTTATGGAGCTTCATATACCCTGCAGGAAATCCTTACCGTCAAATCCGACGATGTGGTAGGGCGTCTCAAGACTTATGAGGCCATTGTTAAAGGTGACAATATACCGGAACCAGGTGTGCCGGAAGGCTTCAAGGTGCTTATCAAAGAATTGCAGAGCCTTGCACTTGATGTGAGAGTTCTTTCCGATGAAGATGAGGAAATTGTCATAAAAGATGTAGACTATGAAGTCAATGAAAAAGAAAAGGCACGTGAACTCGGTTTGGATATACCGGAGGCCCCGCTGGGCAGTGCCGGGGTAAAAGAAGTAGAAGAAACAGAAGAAGCTGATGACATGGAAGATATGGATGCTGCAGACGACATAAATGATGCCGAACCTATAAGCATCGATGCGATGGCAGAAGATCTGGATGATGAAGAATAACACCAATGTTAATCAGCCAATAGTTTATATAAAACGGCAATTCTTAAGACCTGCATATAGTGACGGGCAATCTTCTGGAAGGGAGAGTATAATTTGTTAGATGTAAATAACTTCGAACGAATCAAAATATCCCTGGCTTCTCCTGAACAAATACGCTCATGGAGCAGTGGAGAAGTAAAAAAACCTGAGACCATCAATTACCGTACCCTGAGACCGGAAAAAGAAGGCTTATTCTGTGAAAAAATATTTGGACCGGTCAAAGATTGGGAATGTCATTGCGGAAAATACAAACGCGTACGCCATAAAGGCATCGTATGCGATCGCTGCGGAGTAGAAGTAACTACCTCTAAAGTGAGAAGAGAGCGGATGGGACATATCGAACTGGCGGCCCCGGTGTGCCACATATGGTATTTAAAAGGAATCCCCAGCCGGATGGGACTGCTGCTCGACATGTCACCCAAAGTACTAGAAAAAGTAATCTATTTTGTCAACTATATAGTAATAGACCCCGGCGATACTCCCCTCTTAAAAAAGCAACTGCTCAATGAGCGCGAATATCGTGACAACCGTGACAAATACGGCGATAACTTTTCCGCCGGGATCGGAGCCGAAGCGGTAAAAGTACTCCTGAGCGAAGTTAGGCTGGAGGAACTGTCCGAAGAGCTGAAAGAAGAAATAGCAAATACTACCGGGCAAAGAAAAGGGAGAGCCATTAAAAGACTGGAAGTAGTGGAGTCTTTCCGTCTTTCCAGCAATGATCCGGAATGGATGATACTTGATGTATTACCGGTCATACCTCCCGAGCTCAGACCTATGGTACAGCTGGACGGCGGCAGATTCGCCACTTCCGATTTAAATGATTTATACCGCCGGGTCATCAACCGCAACAACCGCCTAAAAAGGCTGTTGGATTTGGGTGCTCCGGATATTATTGTGCGCAATGAAAAAAGAATGCTGCAGGAAGCGGTCGACGCCTTGATTGATAATGGAAGGCGGGGCAGACCTGTTACAGGCCCCGGGAACCGGCCCTTAAAATCTTTAAGTGACATGCTGAAAGGCAAGCAGGGTCGTTTCCGTCAGAACCTTCTGGGTAAACGGGTCGATTATTCCGGACGTTCCGTTATCGTGGTCGGTCCCAAACTGAAAATGCATCAGTGTGGATTACCCAAAGAAATGGCCCTGGAACTGTTCAAACCCTTTGTAATGAAAAAACTGGTAGACAAGGGGATCGCCTCCAATATTAAAAGCGCCAAGAAAATGGTAGAAAGAGGACGCAACGAGGTATGGGATATCCTGGATGATGTTATCAAAGAGCATCCCGTACTCCTTAACCGCGCCCCGACCTTGCATCGACTTGGTATCCAGGCATTCGAGCCGGTATTGGTAGAAGGACGTGCTTTACAACTTTATCCTTTGGTCTGCACAGCTTACAATGCAGACTTCGACGGCGACCAGATGGCAGTCCATGTACCTCTGTCCGCTGAAGCCCAGACCGAAGCCAGGCTCTTGATGCTTTCAAGCTGCAATATCCTGAACCCCAAAGATGGAAAACCGGTAGTTACACCTACCCAGGATATGGTCATAGGAATTTATTATCTTTCCTATATGGACGAAGCCGATAAAGCAATTGAGAATCCCAGAAAATTCTCAACCCCCAACGAAGCCTGTATGGCTTATGAAGTGGGACAAATCACCCTGCATGAAAAAATTATGGTTAGAATGGATGTGCCCCAAAAAATCGACTGGGCCTCCTCCGATACCACCCAGAAATATGAGCGCCAGCTCTTGGGAACATCTGTGGGAAGAGTTATTCTCAATGAGGTAATGCCGGACAGCCTGGGATATTGCAATGATGTTATAGATAAGAAGAAATTGGGAGACATTGTTTACGAATGTTACCGGCGGGAAGGAAATGCCGGTGCGGCCGAGATGCTCGACGGCATCAAACGGTTAGGTTACAAATTCTCAACCAAGGCCGGAATCACAGTCGGGGTCAGCGATTTCGAACCGCCGGCAGCCAAAAAGACCATTCTGGAAGCAGCCGATAAAGAAGTCGGAGCTATTCAGCAGGATTACCAGATGGGCTTAATAACCGAAGATGAACGGCACGCACAGGTAGTAGAAATATGGAACCAGGCTACTGATGATGTAACCGACGCTCTGAAAAAAGAACTAAAAACCGACAACCCGGTGTACATGATGGCTACCTCCGGAGCCCGCGGTAACTTCCAGCAAATACGTCAGCTGGCCGGTATGCGCGGATTGATGGCAGATCCTTCCGGTAAGATCATAGACCTGCCCATTAAAGCCAATTTCCGTGAAGGATTAACCGTTTTGGAATACTTCATATCCACCCACGGAGCCCGCAAAGGCTTGGCTGATACCGCATTGCGTACGGCTGACTCCGGTTATCTGACCCGCAGACTGGTCGACGTATCTCAGGACGTTATCGTGCGTGAAGACGATTGCGAAGCGGTCGAGGGCATCTGGGTAGAGAAAATAATGGATGGTTCACAATTGATCGAACCATTAAATCAACGTATAATCGGCCGGGTGTCTATCGATACCATAGTAGACCCCAATACGGGAGAAGTACTGGTCGAAGAAAACCAGATGATCAGTGATGAAGTCGGATACCAAATAGAAAAACTGGGCATAGAACGAGTTAAAATCAGATCAGTTCTTACCTGCAAGACTAAGCACGGGGTATGCAAAAAATGTTACGGACGCAATCTGGCCACCGGTTATGATGTGGAAATAGGCGAAGCCGTAGGTATACTTGCCGCCCAGTCCATCGGTGAACCAGGTACCCAGCTAACCATGCGTACTTTCCACACCGGAGGAGTTGCCGGTGACGACATTACCCGCGGTTTGCCCAGGGTCGAAGAGTTATTTGAAGTCCGTAAACCAAAAGGCCAGGCCGTAGTTAGCGAAGTAGCAGGAAAAGTACAGTTTGGCGAAAGCAAGGGACGCCGTGAAGTGCAGGTTATGGACGAAGACGGCAGCCTCATGGATTCCTATCTGGTCCACTATGGTTCACGGCTTAAAGTACAGGAGGGGGATGAAGTTGAAGTAGGAGATGCCTTAACCGAAGGACCGCTCAATCCCCACGACATTTTAAAGACCAAGGGCCTTCAGCAGGTACAGAGATATTTGTTGCAGGAGGTACAAAAAGTGTACCGCTCCCAGGGTGTTGATATTAGTGATAAGCACATTGAAATAATGATAAGACAGATGCTGAAAAAGGTAAAAATTGAAGATTCAGGCGATACCTCCATGCTGCCTGGTTCCTTTGTAGACATTTCCGTTTTCGAGGAGTCCAATATCCATATGGTGGGCCAGGGCGGAATGCCGGCCGTATGTTCACCCATGCTGCTGGGTATAACCAAAGCATCCCTGAATACGGATTCTTTCCTCTCGGCTGCATCATTCCAGGAAACCACCAAGGTTTTAACCGAAGCAGCTATAAAAGGAAAAGTCGACAACCTTATCGGCCTGAAAGAAAATGTAATAATAGGCAAACTGATTCCTGCCGGGACCGGATATTCGGTATATAGAAATGTCGAAGTGGTCAAAGCGCAGGAGGATGAATGAGCTTGCAAAAAGAATTTGACTGAAAACGCGCCAGATGCTAAAATACTAAGGTGCGCTACGAATAAGCTCTAATAATGCCTTGTGCAGTTTTATTTCAGAAAGGAGGCTAAATATTTGTTGCCACTGGAGGAAATAAAGAACGGCAACAAGGTCATAGGAACTAAGCAGGTAAAAAAGGCCATCGCCCGGGGTGACGTCAGACGCGTTTTTATAGCGGGCGATGCTGAACCGCATGTGATAGAGCCCATTAAAGAATTGTGCGCCGATTACCAGGTGGAAGTCGAAGTCATAGAGAAAATGGAGATTCTGGGTAAAGCATGTGGAATTGAAGTAGGTTCTGCGGCCGTAGCCCTTCTGAACCAACCATAAATTGAGAGAAAAGGCAATTTCTCTGCCAGTAATTATAAAAACAAAGCTTATTACCCCGGGAAGGAGGTGCAGGTGTGCCAACTATCAACCAGTTAGTCAGAAAAGGACGTCAAGAGGAGAAAAAGAAATCAACAGCACCAGCCTTGAAAAGCTGTCCTCAAAAGCGAGGAGTATGTACGCGTGTTTATACTACGACCCCCAAAAAGCCTAACTCGGCATTACGTAAAATCGCCAGGGTCAGACTGACCAATGGAATAGAAGTAACCGCATACATCCCTGGCATCGGCCATAATCTTCAGGAACACTCCGTGGTTCTTATAAGAGGAGGCAGAGTCAAAGACCTGCCAGGTGTCAGATATCATATTATCAGAGGTACTCTGGATGCTGCTGGTGTACAAAACCGTAACCAGGCCAGATCCAAGTATGGCAGCAAGAGACCTAAAAAGAAATAGGAAGGAGGCACAATATGCCTAGAAAAGGGCCCGTTCCCAAAAGAGACGTATTGCCGGACCCCATCTATAACAGCAAGGTATTTACCAAGCTGGTTAATCAGGTTATGTGGGATGGCAAGAAAAGTACAGCAGAAAGAATATGTTACGGGGCGTTTGAATTGGTAGAAAAAAGAGCCAATAAAGATGCTATGCAAGTCTTTGAAGAAGCCATGAAAAACATCACCCCCATCCTGGAAGTAAGAGCCAGACGGGTAGGCGGTGCCAACTACCAGGTCCCGGTAGAAGTGAGAGCTGACCGGAGACAGACTCTAGCTATCAGATGGCTGATAGGCTATGCACGCAAACGCGGCGAAAAAACTATGGCTGAGCGTTTGGCGGGTGAAATCCTGGATGCCAGCAATGGCACCGGCGGTTCAGTTAAGAAAAGAGAAGACACGCATAAAATGGCTGAGGCCAATAAAGCCTTCGCCCATTATCGTTGGTAGCATTTCTACTGCCCAAGGAGGGTTAGTATGCCTGAATTGACTGCCATTAGAAATATAGGTATTATGGCTCATATTGATGCTGGTAAGACCACCACGACCGAGAGGATACTCTTTTATTCCGGCAAAGTCCATAAAATGGGAGAAGTCGACAAAGGAACGGCTACCATGGACTGGATGGCGCAGGAGCAGGAACGTGGAATAACTATCACATCAGCAGCCACCACTTGTTACTGGGATAATTGTGTGATAAACATTATCGACACACCTGGACACGTGGACTTTACGGTAGAAGTGGAAAGATCACTTCGAGTGCTGGATGGAGCTGTGGCGATATTCTGCGCGGTGGCTGGAGTACAGCCCCAATCGGAAACAGTCTGGCGCCAGGCCGACAAGTATAATATACCGCGTATAGCCTATATTAATAAAATGGATAGGATAGGGGCAGACTTCTTCCGGGCCGTAAAAATGATAAAAAATAACCTGGGCAGCGAACCGGTCCCTGTGCAACTGCCGGTCGGAGCAGAAGATTCTTTTGAGGGAATTATTAATCTGATCGATATGCAAGCCTATATATATGATGATGATGCAGGCGAGAAATATCATAACCGTGCACTGCTCTCAGAAGAAAAAGTTCAGGCCGAAGAGTACCGGAATTTGTTGCTGGAAAAACTATCAGAGCACAATGATATAATCCTGGAAAAATATCTGGAAGGAAAAGAAATTGAGGAGGCCGAAATTATCCAGGCCCTCAGAGATTTAACTGTTTCCAACCAGATCGTGCCCGTTTTATGCGGCTCTTCGTTTAAAAACAAGGGTGTTCAGATGCTGCTTGATGCCATCGTACGGTATTTACCGTCACCTCTCGACATACCACCGGTTCAGGGTATTAATCCTGCCACCGGCAAGGAAGAGATCAGAAAGGCAGAAAGCCATAAAACCCCTTTGTGCGCCCTGGCCTATAAGATAGCGGTTGACCCTTATGTAGGGAAGCTTACCTATTTTAGAATCTACTCAGGCAGATTAAAAGTAGGCTCGTCCGTAATAAACAGCCGCCAGGGGAAGAAAGAACGCATAACCAAAATATTAAAGATGCATGCCAATCATCGGGAAGAGATAGAAGAAGCTGAAGCCGGCGACATAGTAGCAGGGGTTGGACTCAAGTATACGGTTACAGGTGATACCCTGTGCGGCGAGAACTCCTTGATTTTACTCGAATCCATGAGTTTCCCCGAACCGGTTATCGATGTAGCCATAGAGCCCAGAACCAGAGCTGACGAAGATAAAATCGGCGATAGTTTACGGCGCCTGGCGGAAGAAGATCCTACCTTCAGAACCCGAACCGACGCAGAAACCGGTCAGACAATAATATCGGGTATGGGAGAACTGCATTTGGAGATTATCATTGACCGGCTCCTCCGGGAGTTTAAAGTCAATGCCAATGTAGGCAAACCTCAGGTTTCTTACAAGGAAACCATCAAAAACACAGCGCGTGCCGAAGCAAAATTTGACCGACAAACCGGTGGCCGCGGACAGTATGGCCACGTTCTGCTGGAAATAGCTCCACTGCCCGAAGGGCAGGGCAAGAAATTCAATAATCTGGTCAAACCGGAGGTTATTGCAGGAGAATTTGTTCCAGCAGTTAAAAACGGTGTCTATGAAGCATTGCAGGCCGGCATACTTGCAGGGTACATGGTAGATGATATACAGATCAACCTGATTGGCGGTTCCTACCATGAAGTCGATTCCAGCGAACAGGCGTTTAAAATAGCTGCAAGTATGGCTTTGAAAGAGGCATTGGAAAAGGCACAACCAGTTCTTCTCGAACCGATAATGGATATAGAGATAATATCGCCGGATGAATATGTAGGCGATATTATATCAGACCTGAATGCCCGCAGGGGCAAAGTGCTGGGCTTTGAAGAAAATAGAGACAGCAGGATAATTAAAGGAACGGTGCCTCTGGCCGAGACATTTGGCTATGCCACAGCTTTGAGGTCTGCCAGTCAGGGCCGGGCCACCTTTACAATGAAGATTAAGAATTTCTCAGAAGTACCAGAGTCCAGGAGTAAAGAGATAATTGCCAGACGGTATGGATTGCCACTAGCAAGGGAAAACAGGAATTAGAAAGGAAAGGTGAGATTCTAAATGGCAAAGGCTAAATACGAAAGGACAAAACCTCATCTTAACATTGGAACCATCGGACACGTAGACCATGGTAAGACCACGTTGACTGCAGCAATAACCCTGGTACTGTCAAAAGTCGGGGGAGCAGTAGCGACATCATACGATTCCATAGACAAAGCACCGGAAGAAAGAGAAAGAGGTATAACCATCAATACCTCACACGTAGAATACCAGACTGAAACCAGACATTATGCCCACGTAGACTGCCCGGGTCATGCAGACTACATAAAGAACATGATAACCGGAGCAGCTCAGATGGACGGATCAATACTGGTAGTAAGCGCGGCAGACGGGCCAATGCCCCAGACCAGAGAGCATATCCTCCTGTCCAGACAGGTAGGGGTACACTACATCGTAGTATTCATGAACAAAGTAGACCAAGTAGACGATCCCGAATTACTCGAATTAGTAGAAATGGAAATTCGGGAACTGTTAAGTGAATATGAATTCCCCGGAGATGATATCCCCATCGTAATGGGAAGCGCCTTAAAAGCATTAGAATGCGGCTGCGGAAACCGAGACTGCGAATGGTGCGGGAAGATATGGGAACTGATGGATCAGGTAGACAGCTACATTCCGTTGCCGGAAAGACCGACCGACAAACCGTTCCTGATGCCGATCGAAGACGTATTCACCATAACCGGTAGAGGCACAGTAACCACCGGCAGAGTAGAAAGAGGTCAGGTGAAAGTCGGAGACGAAGTAGAAATAATCGGCTTAAGAGAACAGACCAGAAAGACCGTATGCACGGGCGTAGAAATGTTCAGAAAACTGTTAGACTTTGCTGAAGCAGGAGATAACATCGGAACCCTGTTAAGAGGCGTAGACCGTAAAGAAGTAGAAAGAGGAATGGTATTAGCCAAACCGGGCAGCATCAAACCCTTAACCAAATTCAAAGGGGAAGTATACGTCTTAACCAAAGAAGAAGGCGGAAGACACACCCCGTTCTTCGGTGGATACAGACCTCAGTTCTACTTCCGTACAACTGACGTAACCGGAGTACTGCAACTGCCGGAAGGAGTAGAAATGGTAATGCCTGGTGACAACGTAACCATGGAAATCGACCTGATAACCCCGATAGCCATCGAAGAAGGCTTAAGATTCGCCATCAGAGAAGGCGGAAGAACAGTTGGTTCCGGTGTTGTTACAGGTATTCTGGAATAGA
>ENA-UOOI01000543-UOOI01000543.1-fermentation-metagenome-genome-assembly--contig:-NODE-543-length-47461-cov-8.755179_pt1 | contig 47461 bp, 42 predicted proteins | sample MGYA00245779_ERZ724027 | MGnify/ENA primary metagenome ERZ724027 (study PRJEB28704, sample SAMN03018318) | fermentation metagenome | biome: anthropogenic terrestrial biome; feature: soil; material...
TTTCTATTCGCTATCTTTGTTTACCTCCTGTAACGCATCTATTGTAAACCTACAACAAAATCGGATTCTATTGCAAGAATGCCTTGACAGATGCAGTAAAAATCGGTATAATCAAATTATGTAGCATGATTTGCTAATAACCCCTGCCTTTTGGCGGATGGGAGGGAAGATAAATGGCTGAGATCAGAGTAAAAGACAACGAATCCCTGGACAGTGCTCTTCGTCGTTTCAAGAAGCAGTGCGCCAGAGCTGGAGTTATTGCTGAGGTCCGCAAAAGGGAAGCCTATGAAAAGCCTTCTGTAAGACGTAAGAAAAAATCCGAGGCGGCGCGCAAACGTAAGTTTAAATAAAAAGGTTTCAAAAAGTTCCATTGTTTGAAAAGCGGGCATATGCCCGCTTTTTTAGGGCCCGAAGTGAGAGGGAGGTATCTGCTTGCCGTTCTTGATCCCGACGAGAGCGCTGACAAAAGTTACGGACATCACGCCGAAATTGCTGAGAGACATGAAAGTTGAAGCCGTTTTGCTGGATGTTGACAATACGCTGGCGCTGCACGGCTCGCAGATACCTTTCCCGGGGACGGTCGAGTGGTCCCGAAAAATACGGAGCGCAGGGTTTAAAATCATCATTATGTCCAATAATTTCAGCAGACGTGTCCGGCCGTTTGCCGCAAAATACGGTTTGCCGTTCGTATCCATGGCGTTTAAACCCCTGCCGATGGCGTACCTGCGGGCGGCGCGCCGGCTGGGGGTGGACAGGGGAAAAGCGGCGGCTGTCGGGGATCAGATTTTTACGGATGTTTTGGGGGCGAACTTGGCGGGCATGAAGTCGATTCTGCTTCTCCCCGCGGCCGAGGAGAATTCCCTCTCGTTCCGGATCCGCCGCGGGCTGGAAAAGCCGCTCCGCCGGAAAATCGGACGGAACGCCTGAGTGGAAAAACAAAAAAGGATGATTCAAATGGGAGCAAAAAAGATACTGGTTTTGCTCGGCCCCAACCTGAATCTGGTCGGGATTCGGGAAAAGGGAGTTTATGGAGATGAAACGGCGGAAAGCATCAATCTTCAGATCGTGGAGCATGCCCGGAAGATGAATTTTGACTGCGATATTTTCCAGTCCAACCACGAAGGCGATCTGATCGACCATATCCATGCGGCGCGAAACGTCTACAACGGCGTCATCATCAACGCGGGAGCGCTGACGCATTACAGTTATGCTCTGCGCGACGCGATCGCCTCGGTTCGCGTTCCGTTCGTGGAAGTGCATATGAGCAATATCTACGCCCGGGAAGAGTTCCGCCACCACAGCGTTATTGCCCCGGTGTGCGCGGGTCAGATCGCCGGCTTTGGAAAGAACGGCTATTTTCTCGCCATGGCAGCCCTGCGGGACCTGATGTAATCCGTACGCGGCAGCCTCGGAGGCGGTTCTGCGGTTTGCCCCGGAAGAATGAATTTGCGGTTTTCCCTTGAAAATCGGTGGAAAATATTATAAACTATCAGTACAGCATACCAAGAAGGAAAAAATAAACGGAGGATTGGACCAATGATATCTGCAGGCGATTTTCGAAACGGTGCCACGTTCGAAATGGAAGGCAGCGTTTATTCTATTATTGAGTTTCAGCATGTAAAGCCCGGGAAAGGCGCGGCGTTTGTCCGCACCAAGATCCGGAATATCATTACCGGCGCGGTTACGGAGCGCACCTTCAACCCGAACGATAAGTTCCCCACGGCGTTCATTGAGCGCAAGGACATGCAGTATCTTTACAACGACGGCGATTTATATTATTTCATGGACCCGGAGAGCTTTGAACAGATTCCCATCAGCAAATCCATCCTCGGCGACAACTTCAAATTTGTAAAGGAAAATATGGACTGCAAGATCCTTTCCTACAAAGGCAATGTTTTCGGCGTTGAACCGCCGAATTTTGTGGAGCTCGACATTGTGAAAACCGACCCCGGCTTTAAAGGCGACACCGCCACAAACGCGACAAAACCGGCGGTTGTGGAAACAGGAGCCGAAATCAAGGTCCCGCTTTTTATCAATGAGGGCGAAAAAATCCGGATCGACACCCGCACGGGCGAATATATGGAACGCGCATAACGGATAATATCGGGAGAGATCTTAAACGGCGGAGATTAAAATAAGGGAGGCATATTCATGAAAAACACGGAACGGGTTTCGTATATTCGGGGACTGGCAGAAGGGCTCGAGCTGGATGAAAACAAAAAAGAAGTGAAAGTCCTCAATGCCATCATCGACCTTCTGGACGACCTCGCTCTTTCCGTATCGGAAATGGAAGACAATGTGAACGATATGGCCGACCAGCTGGATGCGGTGGACGAGGACCTCGGCTCGCTGGAAGACGATTTCTACGACGACAGCGAAGACGGGGAAGAAGAAAACGACGAAGAGGACGAGGCTTCCGACAACGACGATTCCGGCTGTTATTATGAAGTGACCTGTCCGAATTGCCATGAAACGATCTGTCTGTCGGACGATCTCATCCAGGCGGGCCAGATGGAATGCCCCAACTGCGGCGAGACGCTTGAATTCGACTTCGGAGACGAGGAAAACGGTTCTTCCGAGCCGGAATCCGGTGCCGATTCCGGTGCCGATCCGGAACCCGAAAACTGAATCCCCCGATTGTTTCCATTTCATTCGGAAAAGATTATGGAATGAGTTCGGTATTCCCCGGGCTCATTCCTTTTCGCCTGTCTTTTTCTCTATTGAAAAATTGTTAATTTCTTGACAAATGGCTCCCGTGCGGTTATACTGGTAAAAGTGTATCATATGGTACAGAAATATGGAATAGGTATGAAAGAGATTCAAAAAACAGACAGCTTTTTCAAAATTTTTTCCCGGACCTTTTTGTTTCGGAAGGCAGCGCTGGAACTCCGGTCGGATGTTTTTTATTCCCCCGAGTGCACATGCTGGCTTTTTGAGGCGGGTGAGAAAATCTATACCCGTGAAAATTACCGGAGAAGCATGGGGATCGTTTTGTCCGGAAAGCTCAGAGCCGTTAAAAATACTTTGAGCGGCTCCGCGGTCGTGATGAACGCATTTTCCGCCGGAGGGGTATTCGGCGTTGCGGGTCTGTTTCATCCGGTCCGCCGCTATGTCTCCGAAATTGAGTCGGTGAGCCGGAGCCGGGTCCTTTTTCTCCCGCAGTCCCTGCTGCACCGGCTGTTTCTGCGGGAACCGGCCGCCGCCGAGAATTATATCGCCTTTCTCTCCGACCGGATCTGCTTTTTGAACAGCTGTATCGATTCTTACACCGGCGGGCCGGCCAAGAACCGCCTGCTTGCGTTTCTGCTTTCTCTTCCCACGGTTTCCTCCGATCCGCCTGCGGTGGAGCTGCCCTATTCCATGACCCGCCTTGCGGATTCCCTCGGCATCGGCCGCGCGTCGCTGTACCGCGCCTTCGACGGGCTGATCCGGGACGGAACCGTCCGGCGTGACGGCAAAAAAATCATTTTATGCAGGCGGAACGGGACGCTTTCCGGGTCATCGCTTTTCCCGGGAAACGGCAATGGATGAAAGAGGGAAAATTATGAAGTTCGAAGTTGCAAAACGAATCGTTTCCGCCGCCCTGACGGCTGCGGTCGTGCTGTCCGCCGCGGGATGCTCTTCCGCGGGCGGTGCGGCGCCGGGCGGGAGCAGTTCCGCTTCGGCGGCTCCTTCGGCCGCATCGTCCCAGGCCGCCCCGTCGGCCGCTGCAAAAACCGCCATCCGCATCGTTGCCCTGAAAGGCCCGACCGGCCTCAGCATGGTCAGGCTGATGAGTGACAGCGAGGAGAAAAAAACGGCGGGAAACGATACGTTTTCCCTGGCCGCTTCCCCGGACGAGGCGGTTTCCAAAATCGTGAGCGGGGACGCCGACGTGGCCGCAGTCCCGACCAACCTTGCCGCCACCCTTTACAATAAGACCAAAGGGAACGTCCAGCTTGCGGCGCTGACAACCCTGGGCGTTCTTTCCGTCGTGACCGACGGGGAAAACGTGTCCGCAGTCGGGGACCTGAAGGGGAAAACGGTTGTTCTGTCCGGGAAAGGCGCCGTCCCGGAATATGCGCTGAACTATATTCTGAAGCAGAACGGGCTGGAGGCCGGAAAAGACGTCAAGGTCGAATACAAGGCGGAGCACGCCGAGGTGGCGTCCGCGGTCATCGCCGGGAAAGCGAAGATCGCCGTCCTTCCGGAGCCTTACGTCACGCAGGTCACGGTGAAAAATAAAAAGGCCAAAATCGCCCTGAACCTGACGGACGAATGGAAAAAAGCTTCGAAAGGCGCCAGCGTCCTCACCATGGGCTGCCTGATCGTCCGCAAAGACTTTGCCGCCAAGAACCGGGACGCTTTTAATACGTTTTTGAAAGAATACAAAGCGTCCGCGGAATACGCCAATTCCGATGCTGCGTCCGCCGCCGAGCTGTCGCAGAAGTACGGCATTATGGATGCGGCCGTCGCCAAAAAAGCGATCCCGAACTGCAGCATCGTCTATTTTGACGGCGGCGACATGAAAGCAAAAGTTCCCGATTTTCTGAAGGTCCTGTATCAGGCCAATCCGAAATCGGTCGGGGGGAAACTGCCGGGTGATGATTTCTACTATAAAAAATAAAATCCGGATTCGGGGTTTTGCCGGGAAGCTTCTGGTGGCCGCCTTCTGGCTCGGCGTCTGGGAAGCGGCTGATCGGATTGTGGGGCAGGAGATACTGGTGGTATCTCCTGCCTGCGTTTTGGAACGGCTGGCCCAGCTTGCCCGGCAGCCGGATTTCTGGCTCACAGCTTTTTTTTCCATGGCACGGATTCTGGAAGGGTTCCTGCTGGGCGTCCTGTCGGGCGCTCTGCTGGCCGTTTTATCGGCGCGGTTCACGGTCTGCCGCGCTTTGATCCGGCCGGTTGTAAGCGTGGTCAAGGCCACGCCGGTCGCGTCCTTCATCATCCTCGCGCTTGTCTGGATGCACGCGGACTTTGTCCCCGTTTTTTCCGCGTCCCTGCTTGTGGCCCCGGTCGTCTGGGGCAACGTGCTGGAGGGGATTCAGAAAACGGACCGGAATCTTCTGGAGATGGGGCGCATGTTCCGCTTCGGCGCCGTGAAAACGGCCGGCCGCGTTTACGTCCCGTCCGTCATGCCCTATTTCATGTCGGCGTGCACCACGGGCCTGGGCCTGTCCTGGAAAGCTGGCGTCGCGGCCGAGGTGCTGTCGAGCATACCGCTTTCGATCGGCGGAAAAATCTACGACGCGAAAATATATCTGGAAACGGCCGATTTGTTCGCGTGGACGGCCCTTGTGATCCTGCTGAGCGTTTTGCTGGAGCATCTGATGACGTTCCTGATGCGCAGGGCCGCCGCAAAATTCAATTTCGGCCTTTGAGGCTTGAGGGAAGAATTACCATGAGACTACGGGTTCGGAATGCGGTCAAGCGGTTTGGGGACAAAAAAGTTCTGGACGGCTTTTCCATGGATTTCCCGGAGAAAGGGATGGTCTGCCTGTTCGGCCCGTCCGGCTGCGGAAAAACGACTCTTTTAAGCAGTATCGCCGGGCTGTCCCCGCTGGACGGCGGGGCGGTGGAAGGAAACCGCGGGATGAAAATTTCCTGCGTGTTTCAGGAAGACCGGCTTCTGCCGTGGCTTTCCGCACGGGAGAATATCGCGGCGGTTTTCCGCAGCCGCGGGGACGGTCTGGCGCAGGCGGACCGGTGGCTGCGCCGCGTGGGGCTGGAAGGGGCGGAGGGAAAACTCCCGGGCCAGCTGAGCGGCGGGATGCGCCGCCGGGTGGCGATTGCCCGTTCCCTGGCGTTCGGCGGGGATCTGTTCCTGCTGGACGAGCCGTTCCAGAGGCTCGACGCGCGCACGAAAAAACAGGTGATGGAGCTGACCGGCAGCGAGGCGGAGGGGCGCCTCGGCATTCTGGTCACACATGACGCGGGAGAAGCGGAAGCCATGGCGGATGTGACTTATATTCTGGATGGGCCTCCGCTGAAAATTGTTGCGATTCGCCAAAAGAAATGACCGAATTTCGGCTCTGCCGGCACTGGAAAGTCTGGAAACGGGAAAATGGGTGTTTCTTTTCCACCTGAATTGTGTTATACTGGTTCGGTTAATATAGAAGCGAATTGGAGTAAGCTGGAATGATAAATAAGAGGAACAGTATCAGAAACCTGATCCCGCAGGTTATTATCGATGCCGTCTGCATCTTTTTCAGTTACCTGCTGGCTTTTGTGTTTCGTTTTCTGCCGGACAGCGGTATTCCGTTCTATTATATCGAGTCGTTCCGGACCTGCGTCCCGTGGATGACGCTGATCTGCCTGGCCGTTTTTGCTGTTTTCCGTTTTTACAGCACCATGTGGGAGTTTGCGAGCATGGACGAGCTCCTTCAGATTTTTTACGGAACCACGACCGCGTGTCTGATTGTCACGGTCTGCGGCTATACCGTGTTCCCAAATCTGTTTACCGACTCCTTCGGCATGGCGGTTCAGCGTTTCCCGATCCCGGTTTATGTAATGGGCTGGGTCCTGACGATGTTTCTGGTGGGCGGTTCCCGCTTCAGCATCCGTTTCGCCCGGAGAATGCGCCGGAAGCGGATGATCCGCCACGGGCCGGACGGCATGGCGAAGCGGGTCATGATCGTCGGCGCCGGGGAAATGGGCTCCATGGTCATCAAAGACATGAAGAACGCGCCCCAGTCCAAGGGAATCCCGGTCGTTGCCATCGACGACGACAAAAAAAAGCGCGGGACGAGGATCCACGGCGTCAAAATTGCCGGCGGCCGGGAAAGCATCCCCAGAATTGCGGCCCGCTACCACATTGACGAGATCATCCTCGCCATCGCCACCGCCAGGCAGGCGGACAAGCGCGCGATCATCCGGATCTGCTCCCACACCGGGTGCAGGCTGAAAACCATCCCCGCCCTGTACGAGATGCTCGAGGGGAACGCCGGCCCTTTGAAGGTGCGCGACGTGAGCATCCTGGATCTTCTCGGCCGGGACGAGATCAAGCTGAACGTCGGGGAGATCAGCGGATACCTGAAGGACAAGACGATCATCGTGACGGGCGGGGGCGGTTCCATCGGCAGCGAGCTTTGCCGCCAGATCGCGTGCTTCCACCCCAAAAAGCTGATTGTCCTCGAAATCTACGAGAACAACGCCTATGAACTGCAAAACGAGCTTCTCCGCCGCTTCCCGGACCTCGACATGGAGGTCATCATCGGCTCCGTGCGCGACCGGGCGCGGATCGACCATGTGTTCGAGTGCTTCCGGCCGGACGTCGTGTTCCATGCGGCGGCCCACAAGCATGTCCCTCTGATGGAGCTGAGCCCGGGCGAAGCGGTGAAAAACAATGTTTTCGGCACGCTGAACGTTGCGCAGGCCTGCGACAAATACCGTGTCAGGCGCATGGTGCTCATCTCCACCGACAAGGCGGTCAACCCTACCAATATCATGGGTGCGACGAAGCGTATCTGCGAGCTGATCGTCCAGTATTACAGCCGGCACAGCAAGACCGGCTTTGTCGCGGTCCGGTTCGGGAATGTGCTCGGCAGCAACGGCAGCGTGATTCCCCTGTTCAAGCAGCAGATTGCCGAGGGCGGCCCGGTTACCGTTACGCACCCGGACATCGTCCGCTATTTCATGACGATCCCGGAAGCCGCGCGCCTGGTTATCCAGGCGGGGGGCATGGCGAAGGGCGGGGAAATCTTTGTCCTGGATATGGGCGAGCCGGTCAAGATCGTCGACCTTGCCCGCAATCTGATCCGCCTGTCCGGGTACGAGCCGGACGTGGACATTCCCATCCGGTACACGGGCCTTCGCCCCGGCGAGAAGCTGTATGAGGAGCTGCTTCTGGACAGCGAGGGCGGCTGCAAAAAAACGTCTCATGAATTGATCTATATCGGGAACCCGATTCCGTTCAATGAAAAGACCTTTTTGAGCGACATTGAGGCCCTGCGGAAAGTCGCCGGTGTGGACAACGTGCAGATGGTTGAGATCGTGCACCGGCTGGTGCCCACCTATACCGGCCATGCGGAAAAGACCGATCTGCTCGCGCAGTGAATCGAAAGGAAAGGAGGTGCTGCTATGGCAGATGAAAAACGTTTTGCCGTGCTGATCGACGCCGACAACGTCTCGGAAAAATATATCAAATTTATCCTGGACGAAATCTCCAACGACGGGGTGGCCACCATCAAGCGCATTTACGGCGACTGGACGAGGCCGAACATGACGTCCTGGAAGAACGTCCTGCTGGACAATTCCATCACTCCGATTCAGCAGTACGGCTACACGACCGGGAAAAACGCCACCGATTCCGCGATGATCATCGACGCGATGGATATCCTGTATTCGGGCAATATCGACGGATTCTGCATCGTGTCCAGCGACAGTGACTTTACCCGGCTGGCCTCGCGCCTGCGGGAATCCGGCATGGTCGTCGTCGGGATGGGCGAGAAAAAGACGCCGAATCCGTTTATTGCGGCCTGCAACAAGTTCAAGTATCTTGAAATCCTCGCGCAGGACGATATTTCGGAAAACCAGACCGCTTCCCCTGCGCCGAGCCTGTCCGGGCTCGACCATACTTCGCTGGACGCCGTGCGGAACACGGTGCTGACGATTGTGCAGGAAACCTCGGACGACGACGGATGGGCCTCGCTGGGCGATATTGGAAATATCCTCACGAAGCGCTACCCGGATTTTGACGTGCGGAATTACGGGTTCCGGAAGCTGACCCCGTTCATCAAGTCCCTGAAGATTTTCGACATCCGCGCGGTGCGCGGAAAGGACGGGCACGTCAGCCTGATGTATGTCAAGGAAAAGGAGCACGAGCGGTAGAGCGGGCAAAACTGCTCGACGCGGCGGGCCGGAAAAGCCCGTACGCCGGAACTCCCCTTCCGTGCCGTTGGTATGCGGTGCGGAAGGGGAGTTTTCAGGCATTTTTTGCGGGAATCCGGAACGGATCAGGCCTTTGACCGGTAGTTCCGGGACTCCGCGACGGCAAGGTGGTCGCAGCGTTCGTTTTCCGCGTGGCCGGCGTGTCCCTTGATCCACCGGAAGGTGACGCGGTGCACGCGGAGCAGCGAAAGCAGAGTTTCCCAGAGGTCGCTGTTCAGCGCCGGCTTTTTGTCGGCTTTGCGCCATCCGTTTCGGCGCCAGTTTTCGGCCCAGCCTTTGCCGACCGCGTCGCACACATACCGGGAGTCGCTGGTCAGCACCACTTCGCAGGGCTCTTTCAACTGCCGGAGCGCCTCGATGACGCCCGTCAGTTCCATGCGGTTGTTGGTGGTGGACGGCGCGCCGCCGCTGATTTGCTTTTCCCGCCCGTTGTAGCGGAGAATCGCTCCCCAGCCGCCCGGCCCGGGGTTCCCGCTGCAGGCGCCGTCCGTGAATATTTCAACTTTTTTCATAATTTCCTCCGCCGTTTGTGGAATGATTCATTATACCATATTTTCTTTTCAAAACAAACCGGCGTCCGGCGGCGGAAGCTGTCCGCGCCCGCAGGAAACGGGTGCGGATCGGAAAACATGTTTACGGAGTGGGCTTATGGCAATACTATATCATTGACTGCAGCCACGATTGTAGCCATCGCCCGTGCCGCCTTGACAGAAAATGTGATTCAGAGTAAAATAAACTATATCTTTGTGTCCGGTTTCTCATGATAAAAACGGCAGTTTACGTTTTGTGCGGATTTATGCGCAAAAAGTATCATTATAAAAAACGGCGTGTCCATCCGTTCGGCCCGTTTGCCTGCGGAAAAATGGCGCTGCCGAAATTCAGATGGAGGTTATTTTGTGACAGACAAAAAACAAAATAGTTCAGCGAAACGCGGCAGCGCGGAGAAACCACAGCCTGCGACGGAAGGGATGAATCCCCCCCTTTACCAGAAAGTGGAGATCCCGAAACGGCGTGGAGCGCAGCCGCGCCCCAAGGCCCGCCCGGAGAATCGTGCGGAAACAAAGTCCGGCGTGCAGACGGATTCCGGGAAGAAGGCTGCCGAGCCGCAGCGTCCCATTCGCAGAAGGCGCCAGACAAAGAAAAATACGGCGAAGAGCGCGGCGCTGAAGGTGCAGCCGGCAGCGGAAGAACCGGCGGTCGCGGCGGCAAAACCCGCGCGCGGGCAGCAGAAGCCGGCCGCGCTGAAACGGCCGGGCCGTTTCGGAAAGGGTGGACGGAGAAGCTCCAAGAAGCCGCCGATCCGGGCGTATTTTCTGGGCGGCCTGAATGAAATCGGAAAGAATTTCACCGTGTTCGAATGTCAGGACGACATGATTATCGTGGACTGCGGCATGTCTTTCCCGGACGGCGATATGCTCGGCGTGGATCTCGTTATCCCGGATTTCACGTTTGTTGAGCGCAACGTGGACAAGATCCGGGGCGTTGTTCTGACGCACGGCCATGAGGACCACATCGGCGCCCTGCCGTATCTGCTGAAAAAGTTCAATTTCCCGATCTATGGGACAAGGTTTACGCTTGCACTGGTCGACAGCAAGCTCAAGGAGCACGGCCTTCAGGGCAAGGTGCGGGCCGTCATCGTCCGTCCCGGCGACCATATCCGGCTCGGCTGCATGGACGTTGAGTTCATCCATGTGAACCACTCCGTCCCGGACGCCGTCGCCCTGGCGATCCATTCGCCGGCGGGCACCCTCGTCCATACGGGGGACTTCAAAATCGACTGCACCCCCGCGCTCGGCGAGATGATCGACCTGGGCCGGTTCGGGCAGCTCGGCAAAGACGGCGTCCTCGGCATGTTCTGCGATTCCACCAATGCGGAGCGGCCGGGCTACACGAAGTCCGAAAGCAAGGTCGACGATTCGTTCGACATGCTGTTCAAGCGCGCGGAGAACAGCCGCATCATCATCGCGACGTTCGCCTCGAATGTGAGCCGCGTCCAGCAGATCATCAACTGCGCCGTGAAATACGGCCGGAAAGTGGCGCTTTCGGGTCGCAGCATGGTCAACGTCATGACCATCGGCGTCGAAATGGGGTATCTCGACGTCCCGAAGGGCGCCCTGATCGACATCGATGCGATCAATCGCTACCCGAAGGACAAAATCGTCCTCGTGACGACGGGAAGCCAGGGCGAACCGATGAGCGCCCTGACGCGGATGGCGTTTGCCGACCACCGCAAGGTGGAAGTCGGCCCCGGGGACTTCATCATCATTTCCGCGCGCCCGATCCCGGGGAACGAGAAGACGATCGGCAACGTGATCGACGAGCTGATGAAGCGCGGCTGCGAGGTCATTTACGAGTCGATGTACGATGTTCACGTTTCCGGCCACGCGTGCCAGGAAGAGCTTAAGCTGCTCCAGGCGATCGTAAAGCCGAAGTATTTCATCCCGGTCCACGGCGAGCAGAAGCATCTGCGCAAGAATGCGAAGCTCGCCTACGACCTCGGCAAAGACCCGAAGGACGTTTTCATCGGGGACATCGGCGACGTCGTGGAACTTCACGAAGACTACATGAAGCGCCTGCCTTCCGTTCCGGCGGGGCGCGTTCTGGTCGACGGTCTCGGCGTGGGGGATGTGGGGAGCATCGTTCTGCGCGACCGCAAGCACCTTGCCGAAGACGGCCTGATTATCGCCGTTTGCACCATTTCCGCCCAGGACGGGCATATCATTTCCGGACCGGACGTCGTTTCCCGCGGGTTCGTGTATGTGCGCGAGTCGGAACCGCTGATGGATGAGGCGAGAAAACTGGTCACTTCCGTGCTGGAGCATTGCGCGGACAGCAAGATCCACGACTGGGGGACTTTAAAAACCAAAATCAAGGACGAACTGTCCCGCCTGCTTTATGAGCGGACACGCCGCAGCCCGATGGTCCTGCCGATCATCATGGAGATTTAGGCGTTAAGCGCCGACCCGCGTTCCTGAAGGAGAAATCAAATTGAAACGGAAAGTTTGGGCGTCTTCCCCCGTCTTTTTCACCATATCGGCCGTCATGCTGGTCATGGCCTGCGCAAGCTGGTTCTGGAACCGCACGGTGTTTTATGTGGAGATTTCCATCGCCGCCGTGTCCGTTGCCGCCGTGCTGGCGGCGACGGCCCGTTTCCACGCGCATGTGTCCGAGGCGGTGAAAAGTGCCCAGACGGTACTTTCCGGCGAACAGTACCACCGGATGCAGAAATTCCCGCTCCCGGTCGTCCTGGTCGGGGAAGCGAACGACATGATCTGGATCAACGACGCCTTCTGGAACATCGTCTGCGAAAAGCGGGAATGCCGCGGGCAGAATATCCAGAAATTTATTTACCCGAAAACCGTCCCGCAGATTCTGGAAGCGGGCGGGACCGATCTTTCGGTCGGCACGCACCGGTTTACGGTTTACGGCACGCCCGCGGCATCCGGCAGCATCCTTTACTTTATCGACAATACCTATTACAAGAATCTGGAGCGGGAGCATCACGAGACCCGCCCGGCCATTGCTTTCGCCTACTTTGACAACCGCGAGGAGCTGGCCCGGAATTTCAGCAGCAGCGAGGATACCCGCATTGCCTCGGAAGTGGAGGAAACGCTGATCAAATGGGCGCAGAGCATGGGCGGATTCCTCAAAAAGATGAGCAGCGGCCGGTTTATCATCTTTACGGACGAACGCCATGTCCGCCGGGAGATGGAAAAACGCTTTCCCATCCTGGATTCGGTCCGCGCCATCCATGCGGGGGACCGCCTGACGGCCACGGTGTCCATCGGCTTCTCGCGGGGCGCAAAATCCTTGAAAGAGGCGGAACTGTGGGCCCGCAGCGCGCTGGACATGGCCCTCGGGCGCGGCGGCGACCAGGTGGCGGTCAAACAGGCGAACGATACATATGAGTTTTTCGGCGGCCTTTCCAAAGGGGTCGAGCGGCGCGACAAAGTCCGCACCCGCGTTTTTGCCGCCACCATCTCCGACGACATCAAGCAGAGCGACACCGTCCTGATCATGGGCCATAAATATTCCGATCTGGACTGCATGGGCGCAGCGGCGGGCATGTGGAACGCCGCTGCCAAGGCGCTGGGGCGGCCGGCGTATATCGTCGTCGACCGGGGGCAAAGCCTGGCCAGGCCGCTGATCTCCAAGCTGCAGGCGGCGTATCCCGAGGAAAGAATTTTCCTCGCGCCGTCGGAAGCCCTCGCGAAGGTGACGCCGAAAACCATGCTGATTGTGGTGGATACCCATTCGCCGGATTTTGTGGAAAGCACCGACCTGCTGGAAAACGTGTCGCGCGTCGTGGTCATCGACCACCACCGCATGATGGTCCGCCATATTGAAAACGCCCTTGTCTTTTACCACGAGCCGTTTGCGAGCTCCGCTTCGGAGATGGTGACGGAGCTGGTGCAGTACATCGGCGACCGGGAGCTCGGCGAGCCGGAGGCGGAAGCCCTGCTGGCCGGCATTATGCTCGACACGAAGAACTTTGTGCTGAAGACGGGGGTCCGCACGTTCGAGGCGGCGGCGTATCTGCGGCGCAAGGACGCGGACACCGTTAGGGTAAAGCGCCTGTTTTCGGATTCTATCGACGCCTACAAGGCAAAGTACAAGATCGTTTCCAACGCGCAGCTTTACGGGGACTATGCGGTTGCTTCCGCCGAGGCGGAATTTCCGGATATCCGCATTTCGGCGGCGCAGGCCGCGGACGAGCTGCTTTCGATCGAAGGGGTGAACGCTTCGTTTGTCGTTTACCCGGCGGGCGGCGTCGTCAATCTTTCCGCAAGGTCGCTGGGCGAAGTGAATGTCCAGCTGGTCATGGAACAGCTGGGCGGCGGCGGGCATCTGACCATGGCGGGCGCGCAGCTGAGCGGCGTCACGGTGAAAGAGGCGGTGGAGCGGCTGATTTCGGCCATCCGAAAAACGGCGGAGAAAAGGCATTCGTCCTGACGGACGGAAACATGGAGGTTTGCAATGAAAGTAGTACTGCTGCAGGATATCCGGGGAACCGGAAAGAAAGGCCAGCTGGTGCAGGTCAGCGACGGGTATGCGAGGAATTTTCTGTTTCCCCGCAGACTGGCGAAAGAGGCGAACGCCCAGGTGATGAACGAGCTGAAGGGCGCCGAGGAAGCCCGAAAATACCGCGTCCGGAAAGAGACGGAGGAAGCCCGGAAAACGGCGGAGGCCGTCGGCGGAAAAACGCTGAAGCTCACGGCGAAGTCCGGCCAGGGCGGGAAGCTGTTCGGTTCCATCACGGCGAAGGAGATTTCGGACGAATTGAAGCGTTCGTTCCATGTGGACGTCGATAAGCGGAAAATCATCCTGAACGGTGAAATCAAGGCTTACGGAACCTACGAGTGCGAGATGAAGCTGTACGGCGGGGTTTCCGCAAAGCTGTACGTCCTGGTCGGCGAGGAATAACGGATTTTCGGAATTCGGAGGGAAAACGCGATGGATGATTCGGTTACGGCGGGTTACAATGGACTGAATCTTCCGTTCAGCCCGGAAGCCGAGCAGTCGGTTCTGGGCGCGGTTCTTCTGGACGCTTCCTGCATGGACCGCGTCGCGGAAATCCTTCCGCGTCCGGATTATTTTTATCTGAGCGGAAACAACCGCATCTATTCCGTCATGCTTCGGATGTTTACCGAGGGCAAGCCGATCGATTTCGTCACCGTGCTGGAGAGCCTGAAGGAGACCGGCAATTTCGACGAGGCGGAAGGGAAAACGTACCTGCTCCAGCTGGCGCAGCTGGTCCCGTCCATTTCCAATGTGGAATATTACGCGTCTATCGTGCGGGACAAATACGACGTCCGCACCCTGATCACCACGGCGAGGGATATTGTCGAGGAAGCCTCGGCGGGCGAAGCCGACGCCTCCACGCTGCTGGATTCGGCGGAACAGCGTATTTTCGATATCCGCCGCGGAAAGAATATGCAGGGTCTGCAGAAGATCGATGAAATCATTCTCGACGAATTCGATCGGCTGGACAAGCTCAATTCGCCTGACGCCGACCAGTACCGGGGGGTCCCGACGGGGATCAAGGAACTGGACGACACGATTACCGGGCTGAACCGGACGGATTTTATCCTTCTGGGCGCGCGCCCCGGCATGGGCAAAACCAGCTTCGCTTTGAACATCGCGCGGCACGCGGCGGTCAAGGCGGACAAAAAAGTCGCCTTCTTTTCCCTGGAAATGAGCAAGGAGCAGCTGGTTTCCCGCCTGCTTTCCACCGAAGCGATGGTGGAGGGCACCAAGCTCCGGACCGGGCGGCTGAGCGAGGACGAATGGGTCCGCCTGATCGAGGCGGGCGATATTCTTTCCAAGACCCAGCTCTATTTTGACGATAACCCGTCCATCACCGTTCCGGAGATCAAGGCGAAGCTGCGCCGGCTCAAGGACGTCGACCTGGTGGTCATCGACTATCTGCAGCTGATGACCTCTTCCGTCCGGATCGACAACCGCGTGCAGGAAATTTCACAGATCACCCGGAACCTGAAAATCATGGCGAAGGAGCTGAACGTGCCGGTCCTGACGCTGTCGCAGCTGGCGCGTGACAGCGAGAAGCGCACCAACCACCGGCCCGTCCTTTCCGATCTGCGGGATTCCGGCTCGATCGAGCAGGATGCGGACATCGTGCTTTTCCTGTACCGTGAGGATTACTATCAGGATGCCGGAACGCCGGAAGAAGATGCCGACCGCAACCAGAGCGAATGTATCATCGCCAAAAACCGCCACGGCGAAACCAAGACGATTCCGCTGCACTGGCAGGGGGAATATATGCGCTTTACCGCGCAGGAGGTTATCCGCAGTGAGTGAGGAGCCCGCTGAAATCGAGAGGAAAATCGAACGGACGGTTGCCCGGTGGAAAATGTTTCCGGAAGGATGCCGCGTTGTGGTCGGCCTTTCCGGGGGCGCGGATTCCGTCACGCTGACGCATTTTCTGCTCCGCCATGCCGCCGGGTATGGGCTGCGGCTGGTCGCCGCCCATGTGAACCATGGCCTGCGGGGGGAAGAGGCGGACGCCGACGAGCGGTTTGTGCGGGTGTTCTGCGAGCGGAACCACTTGGAGCTGGAAGTTTTTCACGCAGACGTGCGCGCCCTTTCCCGACGGAAATCCCAGGGGCTGGAGGAATGCGGGCGCGAAGTCCGCTATTCTTTTTTTCGCAGGCTGTGCGGCGGCAGCGGAAAAATCGCCACGGCCCACACGCTTTCCGATTCCGCGGAAACGGTTCTGATGAACCTTGCGAAAGGGGCGGGAACGAAAGGACTTTGCGGGATCCCGCCTGTCCGCGGGAATGTCGTCCGGCCCCTCATCGAGATCACGCGGGCCGAGGTCGAGCAATACTGCAAGTATTATAATCTCCAGTATGTTACGGACAGTACAAACCGAACGGTCGGCTGCGCCCGGAACCGGATCCGGCTCGAGGCTGTTCCCGTACTGAAGAAGGTGAACCCGGCCTTTGAACGTTCCGTTTTGCGCACCACGCGAATCCTGCGCTGCGACGAGGCGTATTTCGAGCGGCGCGCGGAGGAAGCGCTCAGAGAAGCCGTTCTTCCCGGCGGCTATGCCGTCCCCGCTCTCCGGGAGCTCCCGCGCGCGGTCCTTCTGCGCGTCATCCCGCTGGTCGTGCGGAGGGTTTCCCGCTGCAGACTGGAGTTCGCGCATATCGGGGCGGTGGAAAAGATCATCCGGGCCGGAACGGGGTCGGTGACCGTCGCGGGCGGAATACAATGCGGAATATCCGGCAATACTCTTTTTATTGACAAACGGAAAAAAATTTCATCGGGGCCGTGGAGCGTGCCGTTTTCCCCTTCCGGAACACTGCTTCCGGACGGGCGGAAGCTTTTTGTCCGTCCCGTCCCGCCCGCCGCGTTCGAAAATCCGAAGAAAATTAATAATTTCATATTTAATAATTGGATTAACTATGATACAATACTTAGTATTGACGGCGTTGTCCGGAGCCGAAATCCGGGCGATGCGTACCGCCCCGCCGGGCGGGGAGTCACAAAAACTTTGAAAAAACTTTTTAATGAGGCGAAAATCCCCGTTACGGAACGGGACCGCAGGGCTGTTCTGGAATGCGGCGGAAAAATCGTCTGGGTGGAAGGTTTCGGCGTTTCGCAGGAAGCCTGCGTTTCGGAAAACACGGAAAAAATTGCGGAAGTTGTAATGAAGGAGTGCAGGTAGACAGTGCATAGCATGGAAGACGATATTCAGAAAGTCCTCTACAGCAGGGAAAAGCTGGCCGAGATCGTTCACGGGGTGGGCGCGCGCATCAGCAGGGACTACGAGGGGAAAAATCTTCTGCTCGTCAGCATCCTGAAGGGCTCGGTTGTTTTTATGTCCGACCTGATGCGGTCCATCACGATCCCATGCAGCATCGATTTTATGGCGGTTTCCAGTTACGGTTCCGGAGTGAAAACGTCCGGCGTGGTAAAGATCGTAAAGGACCTCGACATCGACCTGAAAGGATGGGACGTCCTGGTCGTGGAAGATATTCTTGACAGCGGTCTGACTTTGAGCTACATTTGGAAACTGCTCCGGGCGCGTTCCCCCAAAAGCATCCGCCTGTGCACGCTGTTCGACAAGCCGGACCGCCGTTCGGTGGACATCAGCGCGGACTATGTGGGAGCGGTCGTCCCGGATGAATTCATTGTGGGCTACGGACTCGATTATGCGCAGAAATACCGGAATCTCCCGTTTGTGGGAATCCTCAAGCCGAAAGTTTACGGAGGATGAATGGGTCGGAAAAGACCGGCGTGAATAAGGAGTGAATCGTTTTTGGACAATAAAAAGGCGCTGAAAAATATAGGGCTGTTTATCGGAATACCGGTGCTTTTGATGATCCTGCTCGTCATGGTCCTTTCCAGGCCGGCGGCGGAGACCCATAAGTATTCTGAAATCCTCTATTATTTTCAGGATCAGAAGGTAACGAAATATACGCTGGACCTGGGCAGCGGCGACATGAGCATCACGCTGAGCGACGGAAAGCAGATTTCCTATGTCGCTCCGAATGCCGGCCAGCTGGTCGAGGACATCCGGCCTTACGTGCAGAAATATAACGCGGACCACCCGAACGCCCGGATGGAGTTCAACTGGAACCGCCCGGCGGAAACGTCCTGGCTTTCGAGCATCCTGCCGACGCTGGCGCTGCTTGTGGTATTGGGCATCTTCTGGTGGGTCATGATGAAGCGCCTGAACACCACCATGGGCGACGCGGGCAAGCAGATGAACTTCGGCAAGGCCAAGATCAAGCAGATGGCCGACGAGAAGCGAAAGACAACCTTTGCCGACGTGGCGGGTGCCGACGAGGAGAAGGAAGAGCTGCGCGAGATCGTGGAATTTCTGAAGAACCCGCGCAAATACAACGAGCTGGGGGCCCGCATCCCGAAGGGCGTGCTGCTTGTGGGCCCTCCGGGCACCGGCAAAACGCTGCTCGCGCGTGCCGTCGCCGGGGAAGCGGGCGTTCCGTTTTTCTCCATCTCCGGCTCCGACTTTGTCGAGATGTTCGTCGGTGTCGGCGCTTCGCGTGTCCGCGACCTGTTTGAACAGGCCAAGAAGAATTCCCCGTGCATCATCTTTATCGATGAAATCGACGCGGTCGGGCGCCAGCGCGGCGCCGGCCTGGGCGGCGGACACGACGAGCGCGAGCAGACGCTGAACCAGCTGCTTGTGGAGATGGACGGCTTCGGCGCCAACGAGGGCGTCATCATGATCGCCGCGACCAACCGCCCGGATATTCTGGACCCCGCGCTGATGCGCCCGGGCCGTTTCGACCGCCAGGTGATGGTCGGCTACCCGGATATCCGGGGCCGCGAGGCAATTTTGAAGGTCCATGCGCGCAACAAGCCGATTGGACCGGACGTCGACCTGAAAACCATCGCCAAATCCACCGCCGGGTTTACCGGGGCGGATCTGGAAAATCTGCTGAACGAGTCGGCCCTGCTTGCGGCCCGGAGAAACAAGAAAGCGATCACCATGGCGGAGATCGAGGAAGCCACCATCAAGGTCGTGGTGGGAACCGAGAAAAAGAGCCATGTCATGACGGAGAAGGAAAAGACGCTTACGGCGTATCACGAGGCCGGGCACGCGGTGGCCACCTACTACTGCCCGACACAGGATCCCGTTCATCAGATTTCGATTATCCCGCGCGGCATGGCGGGAGGCTATACCATGCAGATCCCGACGGAAGACCGCGCTTACCACACCAAGAAAGAGATGGAGGAAGACCTTGTCGTCATGCTCGGCGGCCGGGTTTCCGAAGCGCTCACGCTGGACGATATTTCCACCGGCGCCTCGAACGACATTGAACGCGCCACAAAGCTCGCGCACAGCATGATCGCAAAATACGGCATGTCCGAAGAGCTTGGGCCGATCACCTACGGCCGGGACGAGAGCGAGCCGTTCCTCGGCCGCGACATGGGCCATATCCGCGATTATTCGGAGGCGACTTCCAGCGCGATCGACCGAGAGATCAAACGCATGATGCTGGAAGCGTACCATAAGACGGAAACGATTCTCAAAAATCACATCGACCAGCTTCACCAGACTGCCAAATACCTGTACGAAAATGAAAAGATGAGCGGCGAGGAATTCGCCAGGCTGATGAAGGAAAGCGAAGCGCCGAAACCGCCGGAGCCGCCCGAAACGCCGGAAGAAAACAATCCGCAGCAGATGCACCGGCAGCCGGCCCAATAATATTTCGGAAAGGGAATGCTACGACATTCCCTTTTTGCTGTGTTCCACCGGGCCTTTACCGGGCGCTCCCGGTTGGGGACCGGGGCGCTGCCGGGTTTCCGATTGCGGCATTCTATTGATTTCTTGCGGAGGAGAGAAAATGGCTTCAAAAAAAGAATATGGAAACGAGAGCATCTCGGCTTTGAAAGGGGCCGACCGCGTGCGCAAGCGCCCCGCCGTCATCTTTGGTTCGGACGGCATCGAGGGCTGCGAGCATTCCATTCTTGAAATTATATCGAATTCCATCGACGAGGCGCGCGAGGGCTTCGGCAAACAGATTGTCGTCACCCGCTGCCAAGACGGCTCGGTCGAGGTGGAGGACCACGGCCGCGGCATACCGGTCGGCTTTAACCATGCGGAGCAGCGCTGGAACTGGGAACTCGTGTTCTGCGAGCTGTACGCCGGCGGAAAATACAACAACGATTCCGATGAAAGCTACGAGTATTCGCTCGGCCTGAACGGGCTCGGCCTGTGCTCGACCCAGTATTCGTCGGAATATATGGATGTGGAGATCCGCCGCGACGGCATGTGCTGTACCCTGCATTTTGAGCATGGGGTGAATGTCGGCGGCCTTCACCGGGAACCGTATGCGGGCCGCGACACCGGCACCAAAATCCGCTGGAAGCCGGACCTGCAGGTCTTTACCGACATCCGCGTGCCGGCGGAATATTACCTCGATACGCTCAAGCGCCAGGCGATCGTGAACGAGGGGATCACCTTTCTGTTCCGGAACGAAACGGATTCCGGCTTTGAAAAGACGGAGTTTCTGTATCACGAGGGGATTGTGGACCACGCCCGCGAGATTGCGGGGGACGACGCGCTGACGCCGGTTCAGTTCTGGCAGGCGGAGCGCAAGGCCAGGGACCGCAAGGACAAGCCGGAGTACAATGTGAAGATCAAGGTTGCGGTCGCCTTTTCCAACCGGAACCCGGTGATTGAGTATTACCACAATTCCAGCTGGCTGGAACACGGCGGCGCGCCGGACAAGGCCGCGCGGAGCGCCTTCGTCTCCCAGATCGACGCCTATCTGAAGCAGACGAACAAGTACAATAAAAGCGAAAGCAAGATCACGTTCAACGACGTGCAGGACTGCCTGATCCTGATTATTTCCTCGTTTTCCAACCGCACGTCCTATGAGAACCAGACGAAAAAGGCGATCACCAACAAGGGAATTCAGGAAGCGATGACGGAGATGCTCCGCCGTCAGCTCGAAATCTACTTCATTGAAAATCCGCTCGACGCGGAAAAGATCGCCGGGCAGGTGCTGGTCAACAAGCGCAGCCGCGAAGACGCGGAAAAGACGCGGCTGAACATCAAAAAAAAGCTTTCCGGAAATATGGACGTGACCAGCCGTGTCGCAAAGTTTGTCGACTGCCGCAGCCGCGACGTAGGCGAGCGGGAAATCTTCATTGTGGAAGGCGATTCCGCCCTGGGAGCCTGCAAACAGGCCCGCGACCCGAACTTTCAGGCGATTATGCCGATCCGCGGGAAAATCCTGAACTGTCTCAAGGCGGATTACGACAAAATCTTCAAGAACGACATCATCACCGACCTGATCAAAGTCCTCGGCTGCGGCGTGCAGGTCAAGTCGAAGGCGAACAAGGACCTGTCGTCGTTTCAGATGGATTCCCTGCGCTGGAGCAAGATCATCCTCTGCACCGACGCGGACGTGGACGGCTACCAGATCCGCACGCTGCTCCTGACGATGCTCTACCGACTGACTCCCGCACTGATCGAGCGGGGAAAGGTCTTCATCGCCGAGTCGCCGCTATTTGAAATCCGGGCGAAAGACGAGACCTACTTTGCCTATACGGAAAAGGAAAAGGACGATTTCTTGAAGCGCCTTCAGGGCCGCAGCTACACCATCCAGCGCTCCAAGGGGCTTGGCGAAAACGAGCCGGACATGATGAACCTGACAACGATGAACCCGGCGACCCGCCGCCTGATCCAGGTGATGCCGGAGGACGCCGAACGGACGGACCAAGCCTTCGACCTTCTGCTCGGCGACAATCTGCCGGGAAGAAAAAGCTATATTGCGGAAAACGGGTACCGCTACCTGGACCTTGCGGACATCAGCTGACCGGAACTCCGCAGGAAACCGAAAATGTTAGGGGCTGAACGATATGAAACGAAAACATCCGGGGCGTCCCGCGAATCCGCCGAAAGCCCGCGGCGTCATTGAGGGCGCCGGAAAAATTGTGCAGCAGCAGATTACCGATACGCTGGAAACAAATTACATGCCGTATGCCGTCAGCGTCATTATGTCGCGCGCCATTCCGGAAATCGACGGCTTTAAGCCGTCCCACCGGAAATTGCTTTACACCATGTATAAAATGGGGCTTTTGGGTGCGGTGCGGACGAAAAGCTCCAACATCGTGGGGCAGACCATGAAGCTGAATCCGCACGGCGAAGGGGCCATTTACGATACGATGGTCCGCCTGAGCCGCGGGTACGAGGCCCTTCTGCACCCGTATGTGGACTCGAAGGGCAACTTCGGGAAGTTTTATTCCCGGGACATGGCGTGCGCCGCGTCCCGGTACACGGAGGCAAAGCTCGACGCGATCTGCCAGGAGCTTTTCCGGGATATTGAAAAGGACACGGTCGATTTTGTGGACAACTACGACAACACCACAAAAGAGCCGACTCTGTTTCCGGCCACGTTCCCGACGGTGTTGGTCAATGCGAACACCGGCATCGCCGTCGGGATGGCCAGTTCCATCTGCCCGTTTAACCTGGAAGAAGTCTGCCGGACCGCCGCCGCGTACATCAGAAACCCGGAACACGACATCCTTTCCACGCTCCCGGCGCCGGATTTTCCCGGCGGCGGCCGGATCCTTTATAACCGGCAGGAGCTGGAAAAGATTTACCGCACCGGGCGCGGCTCGGTCCGGGTGCGTTCGCGCTATTCCTATGACGCCGGAGCCAACTGCGTCGACATCACCCAGATCCCGCCGACGACGACGGTCGAGGCGATCATCGAGAAAACGGTGGACCTCGTCAAGCAGGGAAAAGTCCGGGAGATTTCCGACATCCGCGACGAAACCGGGCTGGCCGGCCTGAAAATCACCATCGACCTGAAACGCGGGGCCGACCCGGACCGGCTTATGCAGCGCCTGTTCCGCATGACGCCGCTGGAGGACAGCTTTTCCTGCAACTTCAACGTTCTGGTGAACGGGGCGCCGCGCGTGATGGGCGTCCGGGAGCTGCTGGACGAATGGACGAAGTTCCGCGTCCGGTGCGTCCGCCGCCGGACGGCGTTCGACTTGAAAAACCTGCAGGACAGGCTGCATCTTCTCAAGGGGCTCCAGGCCATTCTGCTGGACATCGACAAGGCCATTGCCATCGTGCGCGGAACGGAAGAGGAAGCGGAAGTCGTCCCGAACCTGATGATCGGCTTCGGCATCGATGAAAAGCAGGCGGAGTATGTGGCGGAAATTAGGCTCCGCCACCTGAACCGCGAGTATATTCTCAAACGCACGGCCGAAACGGAGCAGATGGAACGGGACATTGAAAAGCTGCAGAAAATCCTCGGCAGCGAGACGGAGATCAAGAGGATCATTTTGTCCGAGCTGGAAGCGGTGGCGAAAAAATACGGCCGGCCGCGGCGCTCCATGCTCGTTTATCAGGACGAGCTGAAAGACGTTCCGCAGGAAGCCGTGCCGGATTATCCGGTCCATCTGTTTTTTACCAAAGACGGCTATTTTAAAAAGATCACCCCCCAGTCCCTGCGTATGAGCGGCGACCAGAAACTGAAAGAGGGCGACCGGGTGACCCAGCGGATCGAAAGCGTCAATTCCGCCGAACTGCTGTTCTTTACCGACCAGTGTACGGTTTATAAGGCCAGGGCGTCGGATTTTCCGGACACCAAGGCGAGCGTGCTCGGGGAATACATCCCGGCGCAGCTCGGGATGGAAGAAGGGGAAAGCGCCGTATATCTGGCAGTGACGACGGATTACGCCGGCTTTATGGTCTTCTTTTTTGAGAACGGAAAGGCGGCCAAGGTGGAGCTTTCCGCCTACCGGACGAAGACGAACCGGAAAAAGCTTGTCAAAGCCTACGGCGATAAATCCCCGCTGGTCGCCTGTGCCCAAGCGGAACAGGACGGCGAGTTCCTGCTGACCTCGTCGCAGGGGAGAATCCTTCTCGTCCATACCGGCGCGGTGCCGGGCAAGGCGACGCGCGGCACGCAGGGCGTCGCGGTGATGACGCTGCGCCGGAACGCCCGCCTGATGAGCGCCGTCCCCTACCGGGAAGGGATGCTGAAGAAGCCCGACCGGTACCGCAAGAACCTTCCCGCCGCGGGCTCCGTCCCCCGGCCGGACGAGCAGGGGGAGCAGCTCACGCTTTCCTGAAAAAAACGCCGCAGAAGAGCTTTCACTCCTCTGCGGCGGGACAGCATAAGCGGCAAACGCAATCGCTTTTCTATCCGGTTCTATCCTGTCCCGATTCCGGCCGCAATATTCGGGAAATCCCCCGAAATTCACGCAAAATCCTTGCAAAGGCCGGTGCTTTGTGGTATGATCGCTATATTGGGTATAGTTTATTGTTTTGGAGGTAACATATGTCTGTCGCAGAAATTGTCTTGGGCATTGTTCTGATGATCTTTTCGGTTGCCATTACAATTGTTGTCCTGATGCAGGAAGGCCATCAGCAGAATGTCGGTGTAATAACGGGCGGCGCCGACACGTTCCTTTCCAAAAATCAGGCGCGTTCCATTGATTCCTTTTTGGCGCGATGGACGAAAATCATAGCAATCGGATTCTTTGTTCTGGTTATTCTGATCAACACTTATATGTTCTTTTTCCTGAAGTAGGAGATTTCGGTGCCCCGCTTGCAGAGCGGGGCGCTTTTCATATCAAAGGAAAACAGAGGGAGTATTTTGAAAAACTTAAAAGAGAAAATTCTACATTCTTTGCAAAAGTCGCCGCAGAGCCTTCCGATCCGCACGCTGCTGAAACGCATGAAGATTATGGATAAAAGCAAAAAGGCTTTTTTTGCCGCGCTCGATGAGCTGAAGGCGGAAGGAAAAGTCACCGTCAGCAAAAAAAAGCGCGTTCATCTTCCGCATAAGGACGATACCGTTGAGGCGGCGATCGTTTCCCTTTCCCGCGGGTTTGCCTTTGCACGCCCGGACGACGGCGGCGAAGATATTTTCATTCTCGGCGGAAAGCTGAACCACGCTTTCGTGGGGGACAGGGTCCTGCTTTCCCACATTCAGCAGAGCGCGAAGGGCCCGAGCGCCGATGTGGAAAAGGTCGTGGAAAAGAGCAGCCGCACCACCACCGGGACGTTCCGTTCCGAGGGCGAAGTGCATACGCTGATTCCGGATATCTCCGTTCGCTACGAGATCCCGGTCACCCGGAAAAGCGCCGCGCTGGCGAAGGACGGCGATAAGGTCCAGGCCAGGATCCGCACCAAACTTCATTCTCACGAGCTGGAAGCCGAGATCGTCAAAATTTACGGCAGAGCCGGGAGCGCCAAAATCTGCGCGGACGCCATCCTCGACGAATACGGGATCCGGACGGATTTTTCCAAAGAGGCCCTCGCCGAGGCGGAAGAGGCCGCTTCCCGGGAAATTACGCCGGCCGACCTCAAAGGGCGGCTTGACCTTCGGAAGCTGTCCATCTGCACGATCGACGGGGCGGACGCAAAGGACCTGGACGACGCCATCTCCGTCAGCAAGAAGAGGGACGGCGGGTATCGCCTCGGCGTGCATATTGCGGATGTCTCCCACTATATTCCGCCCGACGGCGCCCTGGACCTGGAAGCGCGCAGCCGCGGCACGTCGGTTTATTTTGCCGACCGCGTGGTGCCGATGCTCCCGAAATCGCTTTCCAACGGCGTCTGTTCCCTGAACGCCGGGGAGGACAAGCTGACGTTTTCGGCGCTGATCGAGCTGGACCGCAGCGGAAACATCGAATCGTACCGCTTCCGCAAAAGCGTCATCCGCTCCAAGGTGCGCGGCGTTTATTCCGAAGTGAACAGCCTGTTTGACGGGACGGCGGACCGTGCGCTCCGCCGGAAATACACTCCGGTCATCCGTTCGCTGCACGCGGCCCGGGAGCTGGCCGCCGTTCTCCAGCGGAGATTCGTCCAGAACGGCGTGATCGACCTGGAAAGCACCGAATCGGTTTTCACCCTCAACGAGGACGGCATCTGCGTCGATGTCCGCCCGCGCAGAAGCGGCGAGGCGGAGCAGATGATCGAGAGCCTGATGATTACCGCAAACCGGGCCGCGGCGATGCTTGCAAAATCGGCCGGCATCCCGTTCGTGTACCGCGTTCACGAGCAGCCGAACCCGGAACGCGTCAAGACTCTGGTTCAGCTGGTCGATGCGGCGGGGCTCGATTCCAAACCGTTAAAGCATAAAAATGGGAAAATCGCGCCGGCCGATTTTGCCGACATTATGGAGCAGGCGAAAGGGACGCCCGCGCAGAAGGTGATTTCCCATCAGCTTCTGCGCACCATGGCGAAGGCGCGCTACGATGTGAATCCTCTGGGCCATTTCGGCCTCGCGCTGGAAGATTACTGCCATTTTACTTCCCCCATCCGCAGGTACCCGGACACCGCCATCCACCGAATCCTTTCCGCCATGCTGAAGACGAAGGATTCCGAAAAACTGCGGCAGCGCTTCACCGATTTTGCCGCGGAAGCTGCAAAGCTGTCTTCGGACGCCGAGATCCGCGCCATGAGTGCGGAGCGCGACGCGGAGGACTGCTATACGGCGGAATATATGGCGCAGCATATCGGCGAGGTTTACGACGGGGTCGTCAGCGGCGTGACCCAGCACGGCGTGTTTGTGGAACTCGACAGTTCGGCGGAGGGCTTTGTCCCCATGGACAGCTTTCCGGACTCCCATTACCGGTTCGACGGCGTCATCACCCAGGTCGATGCGAAAACGGGGAGCCGGCTGACGATCGGGCACCCGCTTCGGATCCGGGTTGCGTCCGCCGACGTGGCGAGCGGCAGGATCGATTTCGCGTATGCGGGCGCGGAGAAATAATTGCCATTCCCGTTGAATATTTTATGGAATAATTGCTCATCATACTAACATAAATATTTACCGGAAGGCGGTTTGTTAGTATGGAGTCTGTGCTGAAGCTGCTTCAGCGCACGGAGTGCGCTGCCCAGGGAACAGAAGTCGACAAAGAAAAGCTGCTTTCAGAAATCAAGGATGTTTCCCGCCTGCTGGCTTACAACGACTGCTGGTTTCAGCAGGAATGCGACAGCGACCTGATCGATGCCTGCGTCTACCAGCGGGAAGAGCTTCGGGCCCGTTACCGCTATCTGCTGAACCTGGCGAAACGGTATGGTGTAAGCTGCGCTACCTTCTAAAATGAAAGGAGAGCGGGGTGGAACTGCTTGCAGAACGGATTGCTTGTGCTTTGCATTTGCGGTGTGTTTTTGCTGCTTGTGTTGATTCAGGTCATTATGAGGTCGGAACGGCCGGTTCGGCGGGCGATCGGGGGAATTCTCACGGGTCTGTTTACCCTGGCGGTCGTGAACCTGACCGGGATGTTTACGGGAGTGTCCCTCCCCCTCAGTCCCCTGACGATCGGCGTTTCCGGCGTGGCCGGAATTCCGGGCGTCACATTGCTCCTTTTGCTGAACCTGATTTTTAAGTGAAAAACCCGGGCGGCGGTCCATTCCACATGGGCCGCCGCCCGGGTTTTGCCCGGTTTTACTGAATTTCGATTTTTTTCGCTTCCGGTTTGGTATCCACAACTTTCGGAAGCTGGAGTTCCAGCACGCCGTTGTTGTAGCTGGCGCTGATCTTACCGGAATCGATGCCCTCAATGTCGAAGCTGCGGCTTAAAGCGCCGTACCTTCTTTCCCTGCGGATATAATTCTTTCCGTCGTTTTTGGTCTCTTCCTTATGTTCGGCGCTGACGGTAAGCTGGTCGCCCTGAATATTGATGTTGATGTCCTCTTTCTTGAATCCCGGCATATCGGCCCGCAGCAGGTACTTGTCGCCCTGGTCGATGATGTCGGTGCGGCAGGGGGCAAAATCCTTATCCAGCCCACTGAAGAAGCTGTCGTCCATCCACCTGTCGAAGGAGTCGAACAGACCGCCGTTTCTGTGTTCGAACGGAATCAAGTCAAACATACCAAAACCCCCATTTGATATTTTATTTTCTCCGGGAACCCTTTGTCCCTTTCGACGCTTTTAGTATATCCATGTTTTTTTAAAATAAAATAGATAAACTGTTACCAAACTGTTAATTTTAGCACTCGTATAGTTAGAGTGCTAATTTTTTTACCGAAAGAATGCCTCTCCCGCAGGAATATTCCGACGGGAGAGGCATGGATTCCGGAAAATCTCAGACCGCCTTCGACGGGCGGCATCCGATTTCTTTGTATTTTTCAACGATCAGGTTGGCGCATTTGTAGATGTCGCCGCCCCCGAGGGTCAGGATCAGGTCGCCGTCCTCGGCGTTTTGAACCATGTAATCGGCGATTTCCTCAAAGGTTTTGAACCAGACGCAGCCGGGGATTTTTTCCGCGAGGTCTTTCGCGTAAATATGGTAGGTGTTGGTTTCGCGCACCGCGAGAATTTCGGAGAGGACCACCCGGTCGGCGATCTGCAGGGCTTTTGCGAAGTCGTTGAGGAGCAGGTACGTCCGGGAATAGGTGTGCGGCTGAAAGACCGCCCACACGCGGGAGAACCCCATCTTTTTCGCCGCGGTCAGCGTGGCCGTGACTTCGGTGGGGTGGTGCGCAAAGTCGTCGGCGACCGTCACGCCGCCGAACTCCCCCAGCATTTCAAACCGCCGGTGAACGCCGGTGAACGCGTGCAGGCTTTTCACGATGCTGCCGGTACCAACGCCGAGCGCATCCGCCGCGGCAAAGGCAGCGAGCGCGTTGTAGATGTTGTGTTTGCCGGGGATGCTGAGCGTGATATCGGCGATTTTTTCGCCGGATTTCAGAATGCTGAATTCTTCCCTCGCGCGCCGGGTGTCCTGGATATCGGCCGCCCGGTAATCGCTGCCCGCGTTCATGCCGTAGGTGACGATGCGGGCGTTCGTGATCCCCCGCACGGATTTCATGGCGTTCGCGTCGTCGCCGTTCACCACGATGAGGCGGCTCGTCTGTTCGCAGAACTGATGGAACGAACGGATGGTGTTTTCCACGGTCCCGAAATAGTCGAGGTGGTCGTTGTCGATGTTTAGGATGACGGAAACCGCCGGGTGTAGCTGGAGAAACGTGTCGACGTATTCGCATGCCTCGCAGACGATGGTGCCGGATTTTCCGGCCCTGCCGTTGCCGCCGATGAGGGGGAGCTTCCCGCCGATGATGGCGGACGGGTCTTTCCCGGCTTCCAGAAGAATCTGCGTGATCATGGCCGTGGTGGTCGTTTTCCCGTGCGTGCCGGCCACGGCGACGGTGTTCGGGAACCGGCGCGTCACCATGCCGAGCATGACGGAGCGTTCCACCGTGGGGATTCCCTTTTTCCGCGCCGCCACAAGCTCGGGGTTATCCTGCTTTACGGCGGCGGTGTAGACCACGAGCTCGGCGCCGTCCACATTTTCGGCTTTCTGGCCCATGGCGACCGGAATGCCGTAGCTGCGGATCCGCGCCAGGGTGTCCGACTCGTTTGTGTCGGAGCCGGTGAGTTCGTATCCTTTATGAAACAGAATTTCGGCGATGGGGCACATCCCCGAGCCGCCGATTCCCACGAAATGTATTTTTTTCACTCTTGAAAGAATATCGCTGTGATCCATAGCCATGCTCTCCTCATTCCAGACCTGTGGGAACCGCGGGAAAATCCCCTGCAATTCCCTCAATAAATATATTGCCAAACATATTAATAATAAACATCTTTCCGGACAATTGCAAATAAAATTAATTTTCGCATCCGGAAGGCGCACAAGCGGTTTGGCCTTCCCATATTATGTTGTCAGAACATTACGGAGGCGGAACCATGACAAGTCGATTGACTTTCGGTGTACTGGGCGGCGACCGGAGACAGATAGCCCTGGCCGAGTCCCTGGTTTTGAACGGATATGAAGTCTATGCCTGCGGTTTTGACCGGACGGGTTTTGCCGCGGATGTCAAAAAAGGGTCTCTGGACGACGTCGTGCGGGAATGCGGGATCGTAATTCTTCCGCTGCCGGTTACGGACGACGGAGTTTTCCTGAAGATGGATTTCTGTGAGGACAAGATCGCGCTGGACGATTCCTTCGCGGAACAGATGCGGGGGAAACGTGTCTTCGGCGGCATGATGGAGCGGCTGTACCGCACCAGCGCGGCGTGGAAGGAGATCGACACGGCGGATTACTACACGCGGGAGGAATTTGCCGTCCGGAACGCCGTCCCCACGGCGGAAGGCGCCGTGGAAATCGCCATGCGGGAGTACGCGGGGACCATCAGCGGAAGCCGCAGCCTCGTGGCGGGCTTCGGCCGGGTGGGCAAGGTGCTCGCCCGCATGCTCCGGGGAATCGGTGCGGAAGTGACCGTCAGCGCGAGAAAGCCGGCGGATCTCGCCTGGATCGAGTCCTACGGCTACCGCCCTCTGCTGACGGCGAACATCGGCGGCGGGGAGCCCTACGACCTTATTTTCAATACGATACCGGCCAAAATCTTCAACCGCCGCGTCCTTTCCGACCTGCGGGGGTGCTCCCTGCTGGTGGATCTGGCCTCGGCGCCGGGCGGCGTCGATTTCGACGCCGCGGAAAAAATCGGAATCAAGGCGATTCTCGCGCCTTCCCTGCCGGGCCGGGTGGCCCCGAAAACGGCGGGGGAGATTATACGGGACACCGTCTGCCATATGATGGGGGAGTGAAATCGGTATGGGCCAGGCGATCTTTGGGTTTGCGATGTGCGGCTCCTTCTGCACGTTCCGCCCGGTTATTGATGAAATGCGGCGCATTGCGGAAAAGGGGTATCCGCTTCTGCCGGTCATGTCGTACAACGCCTACAAAACGGATACCCGCTTCGGCCGTGCGGACGACTTTGTCTGGGAAGTGGAGGACATCTGCGGCAAAAAAATCAGGAAAACCATCCCGGAAGTGGAGCCGATGGGCCCGAAAAAGCTGGTCGATCTGCTGATCGTCGCCCCCTGCACGGGCAACACGCTTGGCAAGCTGGCGAACGGCATCACGGACACCCCGGTCACCATGGCGGCAAAGTCCTGCCTTCGCATCGGTCTGCCGGTGGTCCTGGCTCCGGCCACGAACGACGCCCTCGCCGCTTCCGCCGCGAATATCGGCAGGCTGCTGAATACGCAGAACATTTATTTCGTGCCGATGAAACAGGATAATCCGGAGAAAAAGCCGTTTTCCCTCGTTGCGGATTTCAGCCAGATCCTTCCTGCGGCCCTCGCCGCCCTGGAAGGAAAACAGATTCAGTCGGTATTCCGCTGACGGATTTACGGGCTTTTCGTTCTTGTAATTCCCGGGTCGGATATGGTATGATACGGACAGGAAACGGAAGTGAAAAGGATGCTTTACTGTACCAGATGCCAGGTGCTGAGCACCGATGGGGACCGGTGCCCGCTCTGCGGCGGGAAGAAGCTCCGCCCCGCCCGTGCGGACGACCCGGTCCTTCTGCTTACGACCGGGGAAGGAGAGTCCCGGCAGATCGCCGCCGCGTTCGACGACGCGGGAATCCCGCACATGGAGCGGCCGCTGGATACCGGCAGCGCGTCGTCCATCATCCTGGGGCAGAGCCGGTGCTCCCAGACTCGGGTTTTCGTGCCGTTCGGGGAGATCGGCACGGCGCGGGATGTCCTGACCGGCATCGGCTTCCTGCATGACGGGACGGACGGGACGGCCCCTGTGGAGCCGCCCGAAAGGAAAGACGGGCCGGACGGGACGGCCCCTGCGGAGCCGCCCGAAAGGAAAGACGGGCCGGAGAAGACCGTGGGCCGCGGGAAACGCCTGGCGGTGCGCATCCTTTCCGTCCTTCTGTTCGCCGTCGTCGTCACGCTCGTGGTATTTCTGGCGGACGGCATCGCCGGCCGTTTCAAATCGCTTTTCCATTGACCGCGCGGTACGGAGCGCAAAAAAGGCTCCGCAGGATCCGGAGCCTTTTTCGCCGTCCCGGGTCGGGACATGCCGTGCCGTTTTGGTTTATGCGGCTTTTTTCAGGACTTTTCGCGCGGGATTTCGTTCCGAGAGATAAATCGCCCCGAAAATCAGCGCGCTGCCGAAAAAGGTGCGGACGGTCATGGATTCCCCTAAAAACAGGATGCCGCAGAGCGTGCCGAAAACGGATTCCAACGACATAATCAGGGACGCCTGCGAAGGCGGGACGTATTTCTGGCAGGTAAGCTGAATCAGGAAAGCAATCATGGTGCTGAAGACGGCCAGGTACAGCAGGGAGAGGACGGTTCCGGTTCCCACGGACGCGGGGAACGACTCCGACACCGCGGCGACGGGCAGCGCCAGCAGGGCCGTGGCGGCCGACTGCGTTACGGTAAGGAGTATAGGGTCGCATTTTTCGGTAAAAATATCAATTGCGATGATCTGGGCGGCAAAGCACAGCCCGCACACCAGAGACAGAAAATCGCCGAAATTCATGGTAAATCCGCTCCGGAGCGACAGAAGCCCCACGCCGGCCATACAGACGAACGCGGACGTGATCTGGAAAACGGTCGGCCTTTTGCGTTTGACGGCCCAGGCCAGAAACGGGACGAACACGCAGTAGACGGAAGTCAGGAAAGCGCTGTTGCCCGCGGTGGTGTACCGGATGCCGTAGGTCTGGGCCTCGAACCCCAGCACGTTGAAAAAACCGATCAGGAGCCCGCCCCGGATCTCGGCGGCGCCGGTCCGCCCCAGCCTTCTGAAAAAAATGAGGCCCATCAAAACGGCGCTCAGGCCGAAGCGGATCGCGATGAGGTACGAGGGCGGCATGGCGGCCGTCATGTTTTTTACGACGGAAAAGGCGCTTCCCCAGATGACGGTCATCAGAAGAAGGCCAAGCTTGGCGGCGAAGGGTTTGTTCCGGATTTCTTTCACGCATGACACCTCAGTTTCGACGCTTTTCATTATAACACCGCGGATTTCCGCCCGCAACAGCACGCGGGGAGCAATTTTGCCCGGAAAAGGCATTTTGTAAAAATTCGGTGAAAGCAATCGATTCGTCCTTTCCTACCGGATTCAATTGTGGTATAATGAGGCGTGATTTAACCGAATTTTAGTTGGAGATGAAATCTTGGATGACGAAAATTGAACAGCGTTCCGTCTGTGACGGCGTCAATTTCCGAAGCATAAAAGACAGCCGGTTCAAAACGGTGCGCATGTCCATTCATCTTTTGTTGCCCCTCGACCGGAAAACGGCGGCCGCCAACGCGATTTTGCCGTTTCTGCTGACGCGCGCCAGCCGGAAATACCCGGATTTTACAAAGCTGAACGAGCACCTGGCGGAGCTTTACGGGGCGGAGCTCGACGCCGACGTTCAAAAGCTGGGCGACACCCAGGTCCTTTCCATTTCCGCGTCCGGCATTGCGGACCGGTACGCTTTAAACCGGGAAAGCGTTTCCTCGGAGCTTTCCCGGCTTTTATGCAGCGTGCTGTTCGACCCGCCGCTCCGGGACGGGCTTTTCCCGGAGGACGGATTCGAGCAGGAAAAGCGCCAGATGGCCGAGATGCTGGACTCCGAATTCAACGACAAGCGCATGTATGCGCTCCGCCGGTGCGAAGAGATCATGTGTGCGGACGAGCCTTACGGCATCAGCCGCTGCGGAACGAAGGAAGATATCCGGAACCTCAAGCGCGAAAGCCTGACGGAAGCGTGGAGCAATCTGATCCACCACGCGCGGGCGGAGATCATGGTTTTGGGCGACTGCGACCCGGAACCGGTCTACCGCGATTTTTCCGCCGCTTTCCAGAGCCTGGGCCGGACGGATGTGGTCGAGTGCCCCACGTCCGCCGTGGAATCCGCCGTAAAGACCGGCGACGTGACGGAGAAAATGGATGTGGCGCAGTCCAAGCTTGTCATGGGCTTTCGCACCGCGTGCGCGGAACCGGACCGGTCGGTGCCCGCCATGAAGCTGCTGAGCGCCCTGTACGGCGGAACCCCGAATTCCAAGCTGTTCCTGAACGTGCGCGAAAAAATGAGCCTCTGCTATTACTGCAGTTCCCTGTTCAACCCGATGAAGGGGCTTCTGCTGGTCCAGAGCGGGGTGGAGTCCGCCAACATCGACCGTGCGAAAACCGAGATTCTCGCGCAGCTCGACGAGATCCGCAAGGGCAGTTTTACGGACAGCGAGCTGGACGCCGCCAAGCTGAGCCTGCGCAACAGTTACCGCACGCTGGCCGATTCGCTCGACGGCCTCGAGGGCTGGTACCTCTCCAAAACGTTTTCCGACCCGCTCCGTTCCCCGGAAGAAGAGGCGGGAATGCTCGACGCCGTAACGCGCGGGGAGCTGACGAAGCTTGCCGGCTCGGTCACGCTCGACACAGTCTATCGCCTGACGGGGAATGGGGGAAAAGCCCAATGAATCCAATCAAGGAAGTAAAAAGCGAACGGACGGGAGACAAATATTATGAGGTCCGGCATCCTTCCGGCCTCCGCATTTTTGTCTATCCCAAGGAAAAGAATCACTCGACTTATGCCGTCTTTGGCACAAAATACGGCTCCATCGACAACTGCTTCAAAACTTCGGACGAGCGGGAGACTCATCAGGTTCCGAACGGGATCGCGCATTACCTGGAGCACAAGCTGTTTGAAAGCCAGGACGGGGACGCGTTCGCCCGCTACGCAAAAACCGGCGCTTCCGCCAACGCCTACACTTCGTTCGACATGACGTGCTTTTTGTTTTCCTGCACGGAAAACGTCGACGAATCTCTGGAGATCCTGCTGGATTTTGTCCAGTCCCCCTATTTTACGGAACAGACGGTAAAGAAGGAGCAGGGCATCATCGGCCAGGAAATCCGGATGTACGACGACGACCCGCAGTGGCGCGTGATGTTCAACCTGCTGGGGGCCCTGTACCGCACGCACCCCGTGAAGATCGACATTGCGGGCACGACCGAGAGCATCGCGAAGATCACCCCGGAGCTTCTGTACCAGTGCTACCATACGTTTTACAATCTGAACAACATGGCCCTGTGCGTTGCGGGAGACGTCGACCCCGAACGGGTCCTCGCCCTGTGCGACAAAATGCTGAAACCGTCCAAGCCCGTCTCGGTGGAGCGGATTTTTGAACCGGAACCCGAAAGCATCGTCCGCCCGAGGGTGGAGCAGAAGCTGTCCGTCGCCGTCCCGCTTTTCGAGCTGGGGTTCAAGGAGAGCACCGCCGGGGGCCGGGCGACGGGCAAACAGGTTGCGGAAACGGAGATCCTGCTGGAAGCGCTGTCGTCGCCCGAGTCCCCGCTTTTCCGCAGGCTGCTGGACGCCGGCCTGATCAACGAAGCGTCGTTCGGCCATGAATATTTTGAGGGCCCCGGCTTCGCGTCCGTCATCTTTTCCGGCGAGTCGAAGGACCCCGACGCGGTGGAAGAGGAGATCAAAAGGGAGATTGAGCGCTTCCGCAGGGAAGGGATCGCGAAGCCCGCGTTTACGCGCGCCAAAAACGCCGTTTACGGACGGAACATCATGGCGCTGAACAATGTGGGCAATATCGCGAATTCCATGATTGCCCTCGCGTTTGCCGACCGCGAGCTGTTTTCGTATATCGACGCGGTTGCGGATGCGGACGCGGACTCCGTTTTGGCGCGTTTGGAAACGCAGCTGGAACCGGAATCTTCCGCGCTTTCCGTCGTGCGCCCGCTTTCCTGACGGCACGGCGGGGCAAAGTCCGGTTTTCCGGCGGTTTCAAATAAATGCATAAAAGAAGTGGTGATGCAGCATGTATCATGTCCAGTTCCCCGGTTTCGGGTTCAGTTTCCAGATCAGCCCCATCGCGTTTACGGTCGGCGGGCATTCGTTCGCCTGGTACGGGATCATCATCGCGGTGGGCTTCCTGCTGGCTTTTCTTTATGTGATGAAAAGCTGCAGGCGGTTCCATATGGACGAGGACAAGCTGATCGACGCGGTGATCGTCGGTATCATCGGCGGCGTGATCGGCGCGCGGATCTACTATGTCCTGTTCGATTCCAGCAGCCAGTACCTCAAGAACCCGGTCAGTATTTTTTACATCTGGGAAGGCGGCCTCGGCATCTACGGCGGGATTATCGGCGGCCTGCTCTGCGGCGCGATTGTGGCGAAGCTGCATAAGATCAGCGTGCCGGCCGTTCTGGATCTGGCTTCGCTGGGCTTCCTGATCGGGCAGAGCGTCGGCCGCTGGGGCAACTTCGTCAATCAGGAGGCGTTCGGCACCGCAACCGACCTGCCGTGGCGCATGGTCAGCGAAAGGACGGAAATCGTTTCCTCCGCGGGCGTGCACCCCTGCTTTCTGTACGAATCGCTCTGGTGCCTGCTGGGCTTTGTGCTGCTACATATCTTCAGCAGAAAATTCCGGCGGTACGACGGGCAGATCTTTTTGCTCTACACCCTTTGGTACGGGGTCGGCCGCTTCTTCATCGAGGGTCTGCGTACCGACAGCCTGATCACCCCGGTCGTCCCGCTCCGCGTTTCCCAGGTCGTGGCCGCCGCTGCGGTCGCCGCGTCCGTCGTGCTTCTGGTCGTTTTCCGCAGGCGGACGGTCCTGACCGGCTGCGGCTCGCCGAAGATCATGGAACTGAACGCCATTGTGGATGAGGTCGAAGTGAAAAAGCCGGAAGAAGAGCCGGACGACGGCGCCAGCACGATTTTTGCGAGCGCGGAAGATGCCAAAAAGGTCATGGCCGGCGACTCCATCCGCGAACCGGAGCAACCGGGCCGGGAAGAATCGGAATCCCCTTCCGCGCCCGATGAGAAAGACGAAAAGCCTGCGGAAAAGGCAGAGCCCGGAAACGCGGAGCCGGAGGACGGAAAACCCGCGGGGGAGAAATAAAATGGCGAAGATCATAGACGGAAAAGCAATCGCGGCCGAAACGAGGGCGAAGGTCGCGGCGGAAGTAAAAGAACTCCGGGGACGGGGCGTCGTCCCCGGTCTCGCCGTCGTGCTGGTGGGCAGCGATCCCGCGTCCAGAACGTATGTGAACAATAAGGAAAAAGCCTGCGCCGCCGCCGGGATCCATTCCGAAAAATATACGCTGCCGGAAAGCACGGGCCGGGAAGAGCTTTTGGATCGGATTTGCAAGCTCAACCGGAAAAAGGAAGTCAACGGGATCCTGGTCCAGTTTCCCCTGCCGAAGGGCCTTGACGAGCGGGCCGTCATCGAGACCATCGACCCGCAGAAGGACGTCGATGCATTTCACCCTTCCAACGTGGGCAGAATCCTGATCGGGGATTACCGCTTCGTGCCGTGCACGCCCGCCGGGATCATGGAACTGCTGCGCCACGAGTCGATTTCCGTGGAAGGCAAAAGCTGCGTCGTGGTGGGAAGAAGCAACATCGTCGGCAAGCCGATGGCAATGCTTCTGATGCATGCGAACGGGACGGTCACCATCTGCCACAGCAAGACGAGAAATCTCACGGATGTCTGCGCCCGCGCCGACATTCTCGTGGCGGCGGTCGGAAAACCGAAGTTCGTTACGGCGGACATGGTAAAGCCGGGCGCGGTCGTTATCGACGTGGGCATGGACCGCGACGAAAACGGAAAGCTGTGCGGCGACGTGGATTTCTCCCGGGTGGAACCCGTCGCTTCCCGCATCACGCCGGTTCCGGGCGGCGTGGGCCCCATGACGATCGCCATGCTGCTGAAAAATACGGTCACGGCGGCGAAAATCCAGAACGGCATTCCCGTTCAGTAGACGGTTGAGGTTGTTGCGATGAGCGGCCTTTTAGACAGAATAAAATCCCCGGGAGACCTGAAAGGGCTGTCATCCGAACAATTGAAGCGGCTTTGTTCCGAAATCCGGACGCGCATTATCCGGACGGTTTCCACAAACGGCGGCCATCTTGCGTCCAATCTCGGCGTGGTGGAGCTTACGGTCGCGCTGCACCGGGTCTTCTCCTCGCCGGACGACCGGATCGTCTGGGACGTCGGCCATCAGTCCTATACCCATAAAATGCTGACGGGGCGCGCCGACCGCATTTCCACCATCCGCACGAAGGGCGGGCTTTCCGGTTTCCCGAACCGTCGGGAAAGCCCGTACGACCCGTTTACCTGCGGGCACAGCAGCACGTCGATCTCCGCGGCCCTGGGGCTTGCCAAAGCGAGAGACCTTGCCGGAAAGGTCGGGTATGTCGTCGCGGTGATCGGGGACGGCGCGCTGACCGGGGGCCTGGCGTACGAGGGGCTCAACAACGCCGGCCGCTACCGGAAGAATTTTATCGTCGTCCTGAACGACAACAAAATGTCCATATCGCGCAATGTGGGCTCCATGGCGCGGTACCTGGCGAAGCTCCGCACCGAGCCTTCCTACCTCCGCATCAAGGGAAACGTGGAGAAAATCCTGGACCGTCTCCCCGGGATCGGCCGGCCGATGCACCATGTGCTGACGCGTTCGAAAACCGTGCTCAAGCAGATTCTGTACAACAGCACGATTTTCGAGGACATGGGCTTTTATTACTACGGCCCGTTCGACGGTCATAACGTCGACAAGCTGATTGAGGTTTTCACCAATGTGAAAAGCATCGACCATCCGGTTCTCCTGCATGTCCTGACGCAGAAAGGGAGGGGCTATTCGTTTGCGGAGCAGAACCCGGGGGCGTTTCACGGCGTGCCCCGCTTCAATATCCGGACGGGGAAATCCGCTTCGTCCGGCCCCGGCTTTTCGGCGGCGTTCGGCCGGGCGCTCTGCGATTTTGCCGAGGAGGACGGCAGGATCTGCGGCGTCACCGCGGCTATGCAGTCCGGGACGGGCCTGACGGAGTTTGCCGCCCGGTTCCCGAAGCGCTTTTTCGACACCGGTATCGCGGAAGAACACGCCGTGACGTTCTGCGGCGGGCTTGCGGCGGGCGGAATGCTCCCGGTTTTCGCGGTCTATTCCTCGTTTTTGCAGCGCGGATACGACCAGCTGATCCACGACGTCGCCATTCAGCGGGTCAAAGCGGTTCTCGCCGTGGACCGCGCGGGCGTCGTCGGCGAGGACGGCCAGACGCACCAGGGCATTTTCGACGCGGCGTATTTCAACACCATCCCCGGCGCGACCGTATACTCCCCCTCCTACTACGACGAGCTGCGGTCGTGCCTGCGCCTGGCGCTTTACGACGGGCCGGGACTTGCCGCCGTCCGGTATCCGCGCGGCGGGCAGCTTTTCCGCCCGTATGATTTTCAGCCTTCCGGCCGGCCGTACGACCGGTACGGCGAGCCGGACGCGAAAATAACGGTTGTCACGTACGGCCGGCTGTTTTCGTTCGCCTGCCTGGCCCTTTCGAGGCTGAAAGAGCGGAATGTGAAAATCAGCATCGTCAAACTGAACCGGATCCGGCCGGTGGACCGGAGCGCCGTCCGCGCGGCGGCGGAAGCGGAGCATGTCTTTTTCTTTGAGGAAGGGATCGCCCGGGGCGGGGTCGGCGAACACTTCGCCTATCTGCTGAGCCAGTCCGGCTTCCGGGGAAAGTACCGCCTGCGGGCCGTCACGGGGTTTGTGGCCCACGCGACGATGGCGGAAACGCTGGCCTCGCTGGGCTTGGACGACAGCGGCATGGTGAATATGATTCTGACGGAGTGCGCGAGCAATGAAGAAAAAAAGATTGGACTGCCTGATTTATGAACGCGGCCTTTCGGAAAGCCGCGAAAAGGCGAAAATTGCCGTCATGATGGGGAAAGTCTATGTGGACGGCCAAAAACAGGATAAGCCGGGCACCATGCTTTCGGCGGATGTGAAGATCGAGGTGCGCGGGGATGCCCTGCCGTATGTCAGCCGCGGCGGGCTGAAGCTGGCGAAAGCCCTCGCGGTTTTCCCGATCGACCTCCGCGGGAAGACGACGATGGATATCGGGGCGTCCACCGGCGGGTTTACCGACTGCATGCTCCAGAACGGCGCCAAAAAGGTGTATGCCGTCGACGTCGGGTACGGCCAGCTCGCGTGGAAGCTCCGCACCGACCCCCGCGTGGTCAGCCTGGAGCGCACCAACGTCCGCTACCTCACCGCCGCGCAGGTGCCGGAACCGGTCGATTTTTTCAGCGTCGACGTCGCTTTTATTTCCCTGAAGCTGGTTCTGCCCGTCGCCCGGCGGTTTCTGGCGGAAAACGGGCAGGGCGTGTGCCTCATCAAGCCGCAGTTTGAGGCCGGGAGGGAAAAGGTCGGCAAGAAGGGCGTCGTGCGCGACAAAGCCGTCCACGCCGAAGTTGTGCGGGACATCGCCGGATTTGTTCTGCAAAACGGTTTTTCTGTCCTGGGCCTGACGTTTTCCCCCGTCAAGGGGCCGGAAGGAAACATCGAGTATCTGCTTTTTCTGCGGAAATCGGAGGCACCGTCCGGGGCGCTGCCGGACATCGAGGGACTGGTCGAGCAGTCGCACCGGATTCTGAACGGCGGTGAGTCCGCATGAAGATCGCCGTCCTGCCGAATCTGAGCCGCGCGAAGGCGCAGTACCACACGGTCCGCCTGATCCAGAGGCTCCGCGGGCTCGGCTCGTCCATTTTGATGCAGAGCCGGTACCGGGACGGCTTTGCGAATCTGGACGTTTCCTTTTATGAGGATTTCAACGAGATGATCCGGGCCTGCGACCTGATGGTGGCCCTCGGAGGGGACGGCACCATCATCCACTGCGCCAGGCATGCCGCCAATTTTGACAAGCCGGTCCTCGGCGTGAACGTCGGCCGCCTCGGGTTCCTCGCGGAGCTGGAAACCGATGAGTTCGACGAGCTCGGCAAGCTCGCCGCGGGAAATTATCACATCGAGGACCGCATGATGCTGGGAATCCGCTATCTCGAAGACGGAAAGGTGAAAACGTGCGCCGCGCTGAACGACGCGGTCGTTTCCCGCGGGACGCTTTCGCCCATGCCGGATTTCAAGGTCGGGTTCAACGGCCAGACCGTGTGCCATTACCGCGGCGACGGGCTGATTGTCGCCACTCCGACCGGCTCCACGGCGTATTCGCTTTCCGCGGGCGGGCCGATCATCGACCCGCAGCTCGCGTGCATCCTGCTTTCCCCGGTCTGCTCCCATTCGCTCCTGACGCGGCCGGTCGTGTTCGGCCCGGACGCCAGGCTGAGCGTCCGGACCTGTTTCCGTACAAAGAGCGAGGCGTTCCTCACCATGGACGGGGAAATCTCCGTCCCGATCGATCCGGCAGGGGAAGTCGAATTTTACCGCTCGGAAAAGACGGTGCGCATCGTAAGGCTCAAGGACCACAATTTCTATGAGATCGTCAATCAGAAACTGGGGGACGGGAGGAATGAGATTTGAAAAAGAGGCGCCATGAAAAGATTCTGGAATTGATCGAACGCTACCCCATCGACACGCAGGAAGAGCTGCTGCGGCTCCTGCGCGCCGAGGGCTTTGACGTAACCCAGGCCACCGTTTCGCGCGACATTAAGGAGCTTCGGCTGCTCAAAACCCTTTCTCCGGACGGAAAATACCGCTATGCGCCGGCAAAGGACGAGCTCAAGGAAAATGCCGGAAAATTTTATTCCCTGTTTGCCGATTCCGCCGTTTCCGTCGACGTTGCCCGGAACATCGTCTGCGTCAAATGCTCCACCGGCATGGCGAACGCCGTCTGTGCCGCGATGGACACGCTCCGCTGGGAAGACGTGGTCGGGACGCTGGCCGGGGACGACACCATCTTCATTCTGACGAGAAACGAGGAGGCAGCGGCCCGCCTTGCCGCAAAACTGAAAAATATGATCGGGTGATTTTTTATGCTGTCGCAGCTTTACATTGAAAATATCGCCGTGATTGAGAAGGTCAGCGTTGATTTCCATCCCGGGTTCAGCGTCCTGACGGGCGAAACCGGAGCCGGCAAATCGATCCTGATCGATTCCATCCATGCGATCCTCGGGGAGCGCACGTCCCGCGGGCTGGTGCGCACGGGGGCCGGCTCGGCCTTCGTGAGCGCGGTGTTCACCGGCGTGGGGGACCGCGCGCGCGGAAAGCTGGAAGAGCTCGGCTATGCCCTGGAAGAAGACGGCACGCTCGTCGTCCAGCGGGAGATCGGCGCGGACTCCCGGTCGTCCTGCCGCATCAACGGCCGGCCCGCCACCGTGTCCATCCTGAAGGCGATCGGCCCGCTGCTTGTGAACATCCACGGCCAGCATGAAAGCTACGGCCTTCTTTCCCCCGAAAGTCACATCGGCTACCTGGACAGCATGGGCCTTCCGCGGGACCTTGCGGAACAGTACCGCCGTGCGTTTGACGAGGCCCGGCGCGTCAGGCGGGAACTGGATTCCCTCAATATGGACGAGTCCCGGAAGGCCCGCGAGATCGACCTGCTGACCTACCAGATCAACGAACTGGAAGCCGCGGACCTGAAAGAGGGCGAGCAGGAGGAGCTGAACCGGCAGCGGTCGCTGTACCGCAACAGCGAGAAGATCGCTTCCGCCGTCGCGGCGGCCAAGGAAGCCCTCGACGGCGGCGAAGAGACGGAAGGCGCGGTCTCCCTGGTTTCCTCTGCCGCCGCCGCGCTGAGCGAGGCCGGGCAGTATCTTCCGGAGCTCCGCACGCTTTCGGAGCGCCTGCAGAGTCTTTCCTACGACCTGGAAGACTGCGGCGGCGAGCTGCGAGGCGATACCGATCGGGCGGAGTACGATCCGGAGGAGCTGGAAAAAATCGAGGAAAGGCTCGACACGATCTACCGCCTCGGGCTGAAATACGGCGGCTCCGTGGAAAACATGCTGCGCTTCCTGGAAAAGAGCAGGAAAGAGTTGGCGAAGATCCAGCTTTCCGACGAGACTTCCGCGAAGCTGCGGGAGCAGTACCGGCAGAGCGCGGCCCTGGCGAAGCAGCTTGCCCTTCAGATTTCGGAGTGGCGCTCGCGGGCGGCGCACCGGTTTGCCGCCCGCGTCAGGCAGGAACTGGAGTTTCTGGACATGCCCCACGTCGTGTTCGATGTCCGGCAGGAACGCTGCCCGCTGAACGCCAAAGGCTGCGACAAAGTCGAGTTCCTGATCTCCACCAACGCGGGCGAGCCGGCCAAGCCGATTGCGAAGATCGCGTCCGGCGGCGAGCTTTCCCGCATCATGCTCGCGGTCAAGACCGTCCTTGCCGGGCGGGACGACGTGGGCACGCTGATTTTTGACGAGGTGGACACCGGCGTCAGCGGGAGGGCCGCCCAGAAAATCGGCCTGAAGCTGCGCGAGGTTTCTTCCAGCCGGCAGGTCGTCTGCGTGACGCATCTGGCGCAGATCGCGGCTTTGGCCGACACGCAGTACCGTATCCGCAAGGAAGTGCGCGGAGGCAAGACGTTTACGCAGGTCGGCGAGCTGGACGAGGACGGCCGCGAGCAGGAACTTGCCCGCATGATCGGCGGGGCGAAGATCACGTCCCTCACGCTCCGGAACGCGGCGGAGATGCTCAAGCTGGCCCGCTCCGAACCGAAAAAGCCTTGACAGACCCGGGCCGGTACGCCTATAATGGTTCCATTGGCAAGGAAGGGAAGAAGTAAGCCGAACATTCCGGCAAAGAGAACCCGCGGCCGGTGCGAGCGGGCGCGGAATGCGGCCGAACTACATCCCGGAGCCGCCGGGCCGAACTTCGTTTGTGTAGGCCGGGCCGTGCGCGCACGTTACAGCGCGGGGGTATGAAGCCTCGTTTGTACCCGCAAAGGCTGCCGCCGTGAGGCCGCAGCGAACTGAGGTGGTACCGCGGTAACATCCGCCCTCTGCAGCTTTCGCAGGGGGCGTTTTTGTGCTTCCCTGCATGAAAATGGAGGAAACAACATGGGAGTCTATGAAGAACTGAAAGAGCGCGGGCTGGTCGCGCAGGTTACGGACGAGGAGAGGGTACGCGACCTTCTGAACAACCGCAAAACGACGTTCTACATCGGGTTCGACCCGACGGCGGACAGCCTGCACGTGGGCCATTTTATCCCGATTCTGGTCGCGTCGCACCTGCAGCGCGCGGGGCACACGCCCATCATGCTGTTCGGCGGGGGGACCGGCATGGTCGGCGACCCCACGGGAAAAACCGAGATGCGCCGGATGCTGACCAAAGAGGAGATCGCGCACAACATTTCCTGCTTTCAGAAGCAGATGTCGCGCCTCATCGATTTTTCCGGGGACAGGGCGATCATGGCGAACAACGCCGACTGGCTTTCCAACCTGAACTACATCGATTTCCTGCGCGAGATCGGCGTATGCTTTTCCGTCAACCGGATGCTGGCCGCGGAATGCTACAAACAGCGGCTGGAACGGGGCCTTTCGTTCTTTGAGATGAACTATATGGTGATGCAGAGCTACGATTTTCTGGAGCTTTACCGCCGTTTCGGCTGCCGGCTGGAGCTCGGCGGGGACGACCAGTGGAGCAATATTCTCGGCGGCGTGGAGCTGATCCGCCGCAAGGAAAACGGGGAAGCCTTCGGCCTGACGGTTTCCCTGCTGACCAACAGCGAGGGCAAAAAGATGGGCAAGACGGAAAAGGGCGCCGTCTGGCTCGACCCGGAAAAGACCTCCCCGTTCGATTTTTACCAGTACTGGCGCAATGTGGACGACGCCGACGTGGTCCGGTGCCTGAAGGTCCTGACGTTCGTCCCGCTGAAACAGATCGCGGAATTCGCCGGCTTGGAAGGCCGGCAGCTGAACGGCGCCAAGGAGCTTCTCGCCTATGAGATCACGAAGGAGATCCACGGCAGGGCGGAAGCGGAAAAGGCCCGCGACGCGGCCCGCTCCATCTTCGGCCGGGGTGCCGGAACGGAAAATATGCCCTCTTCGGAAATTTCCGAGTCCGACTTTGCGGACGGAAAAGTCGGCATCCCGGACCTGCTGGTCAGGGCGAAGCTTGCGCCGTCCAAGTCGGAGGCACGGCGCCTCGTGGCCCAGGGGGGCGTTGCGGTGGACGGCAAAAAGGCCGAAGCGTCCGGCGCCGCCCTGACGGCCGCGGATTTCCGAAAACCGGACGGAACGTACGTCGTTCTCCGGAAAGGCAAAAAAGTGTACCATAAGGTGATCCTCACGCATTGAGCAAAACGGCCCGTCCGCCGGTTCCGTTCCGACGGGCCGTCCCGGTATTTTGAACCTTCGCGGATTTTCCGCGGAGCGCAGGAGGAAACGGTCCATGGCGAAAAAACACGGTTACTGGGCGGCGCCCGGAATCGTTCTGGCGGTTCTGCTTTCGGTGTATGCGTCATACGGGCTGTTCCCGTTCGGCACGGGGACGGTTTCCTGGTGCGACATGAACCAGCAGGTCATCCCGTTCCTGATGGACTGGAAAAACATCCTTTCCGGCCGGGCGGATCTGTTCCTGAACCTTCAGAACGCCGGCGGAATGAGCTTCTGGGGAGTTTTCCTGTTCTTCGTCAGCAGCCCGTTTTCCTTCCTGGTGGTTTTCGTTCAAAAGCCGCAGGATTTTTATTATTTTGTCAATCTTCTGCTTATGCTGAAGATGATGACCTGCTCCGTCACCGCCGTCTACTATTTTAACCGCAGGTTCCCGGACCTGACCTGCCTGCAGGCCGTCTCCCTTTCCGTCATGTACGCTTTTTGCGGCTATGCGATGTTCTATTACCAGAATATCGTCTGGCTCGACGTGATGTATCTTTTCCCCCTGCTGCTCGACGGCCTGGCAAGGCTGGCCGGGGAAAACAGGGTGCTGCCGTATACGGTGGCGTTCGCGGCGATTTTAACGGTCAATTTCTATCTGACCTATATGGTCGTTATCTTCCTGATTTTAGGGTGCGGCGTCTACCTGCTGGCCTGCGTCCCGCCGCCGGAGCGCCGCGGGGTGACCCTGCGGTTCGGCCTGTCCACGCTGGCTGCCGGCCTGATGACCGGGGTGGTCTGGCTTCCCTCGCTGCTTCAGTACCTCAAATCCGCCCGCACGGGGAACCTGGTCTCCAGCCTGCGCTCCGGCGGCATCCTTTCCCGGCTGGACACCACGCTCCCCGTCGTGCTGTGCACCGGCGCGATCGGCGCGGCGGTGGTCATGGCCCTTGTCCTGCGGAAATACCGCGAAAGCCGGGTCCGGTGGATTCTCTGGATGCTGTTTCTGGTGCTGGTTCCGGTTTTTCTGGAACCGGTCAATAAAATGTGGCAGACCGGGAGTTATCAGTCCTTTCCGGTGCGTTACGGCTATATCCCGGCGTTCCTCGGGCTGATTCTGTTTGCGGCGTGCGTTTCCGCCGTCAACCGGGACCGCTTCCCATCCCGAAGCGGCTTTTCGGCCCTGCCCGCGTCGGAAGCGTTTCTGGCGGTGGCCGCCGTGGCCTTCTGCGCCGGGATGATCGTAAAATTCAACTTTGAAACGGTTACCGCCTACACAAAGACTCTGTGGGGGAACTCGGAAAGTTTTCGCCAGCTTCTGCTGCTTTCGGTCGCCGCGTCGTTTGCCTATCTGATTCTGCTTCTGCTCTATCATTACCGGGGAATCGGGCGCGCCGTCTTTTCCATTTTTCTCTGTGTGCTCGCCGTCGTGGAAGCGGCCTTTTATTCCAGCGTCTACGTCGCTTCGGCAAAAAGCAACGCGCAGTATTACAGCCCGGTTCTGGACCTGAGTGGAAAAATCAGCGACAGCGGTTTTTACCGGGTGAAGATGGACCGCAAGTATTTCGAAGTGAACCTGGTCGGGAGCATGGGCTACAATTCCCTGAGCCACTACACTTCCCTCACTTCCAAAGACTACATGTTCGGCATGAAAAAGCTGGGCTATTCGTCCTATTGGATGGAGGTCAATTCAAACGGCGGGACGAAGCTGACCGACGCGATTCTCGGCAACCGGTATGTCATCACGAAAACCGACGGCCTTTCGGCGGCGGAAAAGCCGGTTTACGGGAACGGCCTGTATTCCATCGTGAAAAACAAGATCTCCCTTCCCATCGGCATCGTCATGCGGTCCGGCCGCATTGGAAGCCTGGAAAAGCTCCCGGATACCACCCGCCTGCTGACGCAGCAGTATCTTTTCCAGTCCGTTTTTTCCACCAGTCAGCAGCTCTTTGTCCCGTACCGGCCCGCGTCGCTGGATAACGTCACCGAGACGAAAGACGGTCGGTATCGGCTCTCCCTTCAGGATCCCCGCTACGAGGGGACCGTCACCTATAAGATCCCGGTGGCCGGTACCCAGACCTTGTATTTCGACTGCTTCGACCAGCTGACCAACCGGCTGTATGAACCGATCAATTCCAGCTTTTCCATCACGGTCGACGGGAAAATGCTGGAAATCCAGTACCCGTCCCAGCCTGACAACGGCCTTTTCTGCCTCGGGACTTTTACGAACCGGACCGTGACGGTCGAGATCGGCGTTCTCCGGGACGTCGATGCAGAATCGTTCGGAGTCGCTGGCCTGAAGGACGACGTGCTGCGGGACGCGGTGGACCGTGTCGGCCGGGCGTCCCTGAAGCAGACGGGGAATTCGGTCACCGGCACGGCATTCTCCGGCACGGACGACGCGTATCTTTTCCTCCCGATCAGCTATGATTCCGGCTACACGGCGGCGGTAAACGGAAAGCCGGCGAAGATTTCCCGCGTGTTCGACACCTTTATGGCGGTTCCGCTGGAAAAGGGCGAGAACCGGATTTCCGTTTCCTACGTCCCCGCCGGATTCCGGCCGGGGCTGGCGATTTCCATTCTCGGCCTGGCCGGCCTGCTCCTGCTGCATTTTGCCGTCAAAAAAAGGGCCGTCCGAAAGCTGGACGGCCTGGGGGCGCCCGTGAGCGTCCTGTTCACCGCGCTTTTTGTCCTGACCCTGGCGGCCGTCTATCTTTTCCCGCTGATCCTTATTCTGCTGTAACGGCCATAAAAAGCGGCTCCCGGAGAAACCGGGAGCCGCTCAGAGTGAAGACAAAGTATCGAAAAGAGGTACTTTGTCTTTTTTTAGTGCT
>ENA-UOOI01000544-UOOI01000544.1-fermentation-metagenome-genome-assembly--contig:-NODE-544-length-47446-cov-69.154080_pt1 | contig 47446 bp, 58 predicted proteins | sample MGYA00245779_ERZ724027 | MGnify/ENA primary metagenome ERZ724027 (study PRJEB28704, sample SAMN03018318) | fermentation metagenome | biome: anthropogenic terrestrial biome; feature: soil; material...
AGTCATAACTGCAGCGGAGGGAAGTCGGTTTTCGAAATTAACCTGACGCCGATGGATTGTACTGTATCATCGCCGGAGATAGCGCTCCCAGAACGCTTCCGGCGTCATCGTTTCGGGTTTGAAGAACTTCGCGTCCTGGAGCTCCCGGGGAATCCTGTACCGGGTCAGGCCAACATCGTGCGTCAGGAAGACTGCACAGTCCTGTGACATGGCATACGCCAGGTGCACTTTGTCGGTCTTTTGCCCGATCATCCTCGAATCATCATAATTGGTGCTCATGCTGAAACAGAGCCGGCTTACGCTCTCGTCGGGAAACATGATCTCAGCATCCCAGCGGTTGAGGTTGGCAATGACCGAGATCACGAAGTCTTCAGCCAGGTTACTATCCACATGGCCTTGAAGAGTGTTTCACCTAACACGGTGATCGAGGTGACCAGTTGAAACCCATCACGGTTCGCTGCGTGATCGAGGATCCCCTTACAGCGAGAATCCTCATAGGCCGATATCAGGATGTCGGTATCTAAAAAAACAAGTTTTCTGGGTTGATTCATTCGATTGAGCCCAACCGGCGCATCTTATCATCGAACTGCTCGCGGCTCACAGCATACGTGATCATGCCCTTGCAGTTGACGCGGCCCCCGTATGGCAGCATGCCCTTCTCGTAATGCTGACCAATCACCGATGTGGGGTTAAACTCAGGTTGTGTCATCTGCTCGTCTCCTGACATCCTGATATACTGTTAGTATCCTGATTCAAAGGATATACCTTTCGTTATCCCCTTTACCGCATGCCGCTCGCACCCCTCCTGCGGAGTGGTAATAATGCACCCGAAACACTGCCTGGAACAGTCATTCCTCTAATCTTTCTGAACTTATCCCCCGCCGAGCACCCTCACCAGCACCGCCACCACCCCACCCACAACCCCCCCGGCCCCGGCGCCGAGCGTCGAAACTCTCCGCTCCTCGCCCGCCTTCTCCGCCCGCCAGCCCTCCAGCGCCCGGATCCGCGCCTCGAACGCCTCGTCCTGCGCCTCCATCCGCTGCAGGGTTTTGCAGATCCACTTCACATCCCGGTTCGTCTCGTAGACGAGCTCCCGGGTGGTCTTCTCCCCGGTCATTCCCATAACCCTCCTGGAGAACGATAGGACACCGAACCCAAAAAGCCTGACCGTAACGATTATATTCGAGAATCGGAGCCCAATTCAGGTCCCCCGATAAAGTCAGGCTGATATCCTCCCGCGCCGACCTTATGATCGTCTGTCATATTCCCGGGAAGTCTGGCAGGCAAGGAGAAAACCCATGGCAGACTTCGTGCAGAAGACCATAAACAAATCGGCGGTCCGGGACCTCACCGTCCCCATCGCCAGCGTAACGTCGTTTAACACCCTCATCGAGAGCGTCATCGCCGACAACCCCTTCGGGTGCGTCGACCATACCGGCCCTGACGGCAAGGTCATCGACGCGGTCATCCGGAACCGCGAGCACTACACCGCGAAGGTGAACTTCATCGACGAGAACACCGGCAAGCGGCTCGGGACCGTCTCGCTCCAGTCCCCCTCGATCGCCGCCTTCGATGCGAACGCCGCGGAGGTCCTCGCGAACACCCCCCTCGCAACCGCGATGGGCGGCGTTGCCGAGCGCAACTTCGGCGGCGAGTCCTACTACGCGCAGCTCAAGTGCCACGACCCGTCCGGTGACGACTACTACGTCACCTTCACCCGGCGGACCGTCCGGATCTCGTCCTACCAGGACGACGCGATCAAGACCGCCGTCGAGACCTGGGCCGACGGGGTGCCCGCACTGGCGTGAGAGGGGGCTCATCCCCTTTCACTTTCACCCCGCGCACGGCCACCCATTATACCGTTCCTCTTCTCCAGACTGAAGTATGGCACACCCCCCGTTTCTCCACCACGGCCAGACCCTCTTCCGCGACCCCGAGGTCTTTGAGCCCACGTTCGTCCCCGAGCACCTCCACCACCGCGATGCCCAGATCCGGGAACTTTCCTTCCTCATCCAGCCCGCCCTCCAGGGAGGAAGTCCGATGAACACCATCCTCCGCGGCCCGCCGGGGACCGGGAAGACCACCACCGTCCATCGGGTCTTTCGCGAACTCAAAGAGAGCACCCAGGAGATCGTCCCGGTCTACGTCAACTGCCGGCAGGACCACACCCTGCTCGCGGTCTACCGCTGCATCTCAAGCCACCTCTTCGGCTACACGCCCCCTTCACGGCACCTCGACGACATCAGGGAGGGGATCGCCGCCCGGCTCGGGGAGAAGGATGCACGCCTCCTGGTCTGCCTCGACGACGCAAACTACCTCATCCCGGCGGGCACCTACAACATCCTCCTCTACCAGATCCTCCGGCTCTACGAGAAGTGGGACGTCCGGGGTGCCGGGGTCTTTGCGGTCACAAGCGATCTTCGCCTGAACCTCTACGCCGAGGCCGATGGGCCGGTGCGGTCGATCTTTCGCCCCCACGAGGTGAATTTTCTGCCCTACACGGTCGGAGAGATCCGCGAGATCCTCAGCGACCGCATCCGGCAGGGGCTCTACCTCGGAGTGGTGCCGGCGCCGGTCCTCGACCTTGTCGCGGGGATGGCCGCCGGCGAACAGGATATCCGGGTGGGGATCGCCCTCCTCCGGCAGGCGTGCCTCCAGGCCGAGGGGGACGGCCGCCGCCGGGTCACCCGGAAGGATGTCATGGGCGTGGTCGCCGGGGTCGGGTCACCGGCGCTCGCCGCCCGGACCGCCGCGCTCTCGGAGGGCGAACGCACGCTCCTCTACCGGCTCGCGGAACAGTCGCTCTCCGGCGATGAGATGATGGCGGGGGCGGTCTTTGAGGAGGTGCAGGACTACCTCGCCGTCGGGAAGACGACCTACCATGCCCGGCTGCGGCGGCTCGCCGATGCCGGGATCGTCGACCTCCTCCAGACCGGGAAGGGGTATAAGGTCCTCCTCCGCTACGCTCCCGGCGAGGTCTTTGCGGCGTGTGCCCGGGGCAAAACCCCGTCTCCGGGATGATCCCGGTGAAAAAGGCTGAACAGCTCAACACTCCCAATTTTGCCTGCAATTCATGATCTCGGACTACCCCTCCGGAATTTTCTTTTTCGATAAAGAAACGTTTATATGGGGTCCGCTGCCCAATTCAGGACTTGTGGATTATCCTTTTAACCGGAGGTGCCCGAGAATGATGTATGCGCCGGGAAGAGTCCCGGTGCGAGGTAACGACCATGCAACACAACAGAAGAACCCCTGATGGGGGAGGACCCCGGGCCGCCGGTGGTAAAGTCAGACTGATAACGTTCCAGAGCGAGGAGACAGAATGCAACGCAGAGACAGGATAGACGGCAGCCCACGGGATGAAGCATGCGCCAACATCGATTCACACGGGACTGCCGATAACTCTTCTCCCTCCAGGGCAATAAGGGCAGCTACCGGGGAGCGACGCGCCGGTGTCGTCCCGCTCTACCTGATACCGCAGGCGGTCGCAGACGAGATCCGGCGGCACGGAAGAGCCGTCCGCGAGATCCACATCCACCGGACGCGGAACCACCACTACACGGTCAGCGTCGAACGGGGGCGGCCATGACCCCGGAACCGGGCACCCTTGCCTGCACCGCGGCGGGCGGGCTCATCGTCCACATCGAGGCGGAACGCTACCGAATAGCACCGGAAGACGTAAAAAGCCTGGTCTTTTCCGGCCGGCCGGCCCCGGTCGTCCGGGAGCGGGTGCGGCGAGCGAATGGCACCGTCACGGGGGAGGTCGCGATCGAGGGGCACGCGGCGCTGAACCCCGCAGGACGGGCGGTGGTGATCCGGACCCGGGAGGGTGTCTGGATCGTCCCGTTCGCCTCCTTCCAGCGGGTCGCCCGCGGGGAGGCGGCGAGCGCTCCGCTCTTTCCCCTGGTGCCGGGGGTGACGGGATGAGCGACGACCTGCACCATACGGTGAAGATCCTCGCCCCCGGCGGCGGGGTGGTCGAGGTCCGGGCGCTCGCCGACGGCGCCACGCACTCCGGCTACTTCGACGACTACGCGGCCCTCGCCCGGGCCGTCGAAGCCCTCGACGCCGACCCGGCGGTCGCCGGGGTCTACGTCACCCTGAACGCCGCAAACCCGGCGCTCCTTGCCCGGCGGGCGAACCGGATCAAGATGCGGCTCTCCCGGAAGGATGCCACCACGGCCGACGCCGACATCATCCGTCGGCGCTGGTTCCCGGTCGACATCGACCCGGTCCGGCCGAGCGGGGTCTCGTCGACCGATGCCGAGCACGCGGCGGCGCTCGATGCCGCAGAAAGGATCGCAGCCTACCTCGCCGAACAGGGCTTTCCCGCACCCCTCCGGGCGGACTCCGGGAACGGCGCCCATCTGTTGTACCGGATCGACCTCGAAAACGATGAGGCAGCCACATCGCTCGTGAAAGGAGCGCTCGCGACCCTCGACGCCCTCTTCTCGAACGAGACCATAACGGTCGACACCGCGAATTACAACGCCGCCCGGATCTGGAAACTCTACGGGACCGTCTCACGGAAGGGCGACAACACCCCGGAGCGGCCGCACCGGCGGGCGAAGATCCTCACCGTGCCGGACGAGATCGCCATTGTCCCGATAGATCGGCTCAGACACCTCGCCGGGCTCCTCCCCCGGGAGGAATCTCCCCGGCCGAAGAATACCGCCGGCATCGACCTCGCCTCATGGCTCGCGGAGCACGGGATCGCCGTCCGGAGCACACGGCCCTGGCAGGGCGGCACCCTCTTCACCCTCGATGAGTGCCCGTTCTCGGCGGCCCACAAGGACGGCGCTTTCGCTATCCAGTTCGCGAACGGCGCCGTCTTCGCCGGCTGCCACCACGCGACCTGCGGCGGAGGGGCGCAGCGCTGGCCGGAACTCCGGGGGATGTACGAGCCCCGGGAGAAGCAGAAGAAAAAGCGGGAGGTGATTTCAAGGACGGAGGAGGAGCCAACCCCTCCTCTTCTCCCTCCTGCTCCGGTTCCCGCCGAGGATGAGTGCCGCCGCCGGGCGCTTGCAATCCTCCAGACCGGCGACCCGCTCGTCTTCCTCCTCGACACCTTCAACAAAGCCCACGTCGGCGACCGGACCGTCGCCGAGTGCCTGGTGATGTCTCTTGCCTCCCAGTCCGTCGAGAACACAAATGGCCTCCACGTCGCCGTCTCCGGCAACTCCGGGAAGGGCAAAACTCACGCCTGCACGACGATGCAGAACCTCATCCCCGATGCCTACAAACTCAAGGGCACCGTCTCGGACAAAGCGCTCTACTACGACGACAGCCTCCGGCCCGGCACCGTCCTCCTCTTCGACGACGTCTCGCTCTCCGTTGATCTCCAGGAAGTCCTCAAATCCGCAACCGCGAACTTTCGGGAGCCGATCGAGCACCGGACCCTCACGACCGAGCGGAAGCTCCGGGTCTGCACCATCCCGGAGCGCTGCGTCTGGTGGCTCGCCAAAGTCGAGGAGATCGGTGACGACCAGGTGATGAACCGGATGCTCACCGTCTGGATTGACGACACCGTCGAGCAGGACAAACGGGTGCTCGACCACATGAAGGAGGCCGAGGCGGCCGGCCGCGGCCCGGAACAGGACGATATCCTCACCTGCCGGGCGATCTGGGAGGCCGTCAAAGAGGAGGTCCTCCCCGTCCGGATCCCGTTTGCCCGGCGGATAGGGTTCTCCACGACCCAGAACCGCCGGAACCCGGGCATGCTCTTTGACCTGATCAAGTGCCGGGCCCGGCTCTTCTCCCGCCAGCGGGATCGCGACGACGACGGTACGGTGATCGCCCGGCCGGAGGACTTCGCGGCGGCGGCCAAACTCTACTCCTCCCTCTCCGGGGTGGCCGGCGGCCAGGAGACCAAACTGACGAAGAACGAGGCCGCGGCGCTTGCGACGGCCGCGCAGATGGGTGTCGAGGTCTTCACCATACGGCAGCTCCAGAGCGCCCTCGGCCTCTCCTACTACCAGACCCGGCGGCTCCTTAACGGCTACGTCAGCCGGGGGACACCCTACTCCGGCCTCCTGGAGAAGTGCCCGGCGATCAGCCTCTACGACGCCACCGTGACGGAGGACGGCGGGTGCGGGGTCACGGTTCGCCGCCGGGAACAGTACTTCACGTTCGACCGTGAAGTTTACCGGGCCTGGGGCGGGGGAGTCTCGGTCTGGCTGGACGACGACCCGACGAGTGGCAGCAGTGCAGCAGATGTACAGCAGATGTACAGCAACTGCTGCCAACAAGAGACCGGTCGGAACGAGGGAGATTCCGGGAACAAAGGTCAGGATCCTGATATAGATCGATCTATGTACGTACATGTACAGCAGAATAAGAGAACGGAGAGCACGGACGGTGGGGCTTCCGGTGACGACCAGGGTGCCTATGTTTTCCGCACTGCTGTACACGAACCGGGGAACCCCTTGCGTCGGGGCGAAAAATCAGATCCCGGCTCAAATGTTGCTGCACTCATTGGCAGCACCTGCTGTACATATGCTGCCAACGCTGCCAACATCAACCCCGCGGACTACATCGCCCTCCCGGTGGAGAAGGACGAGCCCTGCCACGCCTGCGGCCGCCGGCCGACGTCATCGGTCAGACGCGGCGAGGGGAAGTATCTCTGCTATGACTGCCTCTCAAAAGCGAAGCGGCCCGGAAAGGTGCAGCCCCTGCCGGGGGTGCTCGACCACCGGGAGTTTCTCCGGGTGAAGGTCGAGCTCGGCCGGTGCGATCTCTGCGGGACGGGGAAGGCGGTCTACCGCTCGCGGGAGGCGCAGGCGAATATCTGCGAAGGCTGCTACGCGAGGCTGGTCCGGGAGTGGAACGGCCGGGCGGGGGTGCGGTGAGCGGCGATCACCGGGTCCGCCTCAGCAGCGCCCGGGTGCTCGTCGACAACAATCGGGTCTGTAATAAGCGCTCAGGGATCCACGGCCCCGATTCGCCTCTCTTCAGATCCGTAGCGCCCCGGCACACACCCGCACCGGCGGCGAAACCCCGGGTACTAATCCAGATTAGTACTAATCATGGTTAGGGAGTTCATCGGCCGCGAGACCGGGCTCGCCCTCTACCGCGGCGAGGAGATCGACCTCATCGCCGTCCGGGAGAGCGACGCGAGCGTCGTCTTTGGGGAGTGCAGGTGGGAGATCTCACGGAAAGAGAGGCCCGCGGCGTGCTCACGCGTCTCGTGCAGAAGGCGGAGCACGTCCGGCACGACCGCTACCCCATGAGCGCTTCTGCCTCGTCGCGGGGAAAGACCGGCTCCGTCATGAGGGGTTCCTCGTCTACGACCTTGAGGACGTCGAGGCGGCGTGCAGCACCCGGTAGGGCCCCGCAGGGTTTGTTGCGGGTCTGAAATGTGAATACTTTTTGTATCCGGATGAATACATTATTTATCCTAATGAATACAATATGTATTCATGCTTGAGGCGCTCATCTCCTCAAAGGTCCGGGTGAAACTCCTCACCCTGTTTCTCCTCAACCCGGAGAGCGAGTTCTACGTCCGCGAGATCGTCCGCATGACCGGCGAGAACATCAACGGAGTGCGCCGCGAGCTTGCAAACCTGGAGTCGTTTGGGCTTCTGATCGGGAGACGGCGGGGGAACCAGCAATACTTCACGGTCAACCGTGATTTTTTCCTCTACACCGACCTCCAGCAACTCGTGCTCAAGACGGAAGGGGTTGCACGAGTTATCCGGGAGAATCTCTCTTCCTTGCAGAATATCGAGTGCATGTTCATCTACGGATCGTTTGCAAAAGGTACCGCAGGGGGAAGGAGCGATATCGACCTCTTCATCGTGGGCGATGTGAATGAAGAGGTGCTGATCCCGCTCGTGAATACGAGCGAGCGCGCGATCAACCGTGAGATCAACTACACGCTCATGCACGGCAGCGAGTTTGCGCGAAGAAGGGAGGCTGGAGACCCATTCGTAAAGAATGTAATGGGTGAGAGAAAGATCATGATCATCGGGACCTGCGATGATTGAAGACCTTGAGAGGCAGGGGCTGATCAAGAGGCTCCCTCTCGACCGGAAGAAAGTGGACGACGCGATGGCTCTCGCCCGTCGGGATATTGATACCGCTCGTACACTTCTTTCGACCGACTGCGATTGGGCATACAACATCGCCTACAACGCAGTCCTCCAGGCCGGCCGGGCCCTGATGTTCGCAAAGGGTTACCGTCCGGACGGTGCAAACCAGCATATCTCAGTGGTAAAGTTTGCCGGGCTCTTCCTTGGTGAGGGTGACGTTCTCATCTTCGACCGTATGCGCCGTAAACAGCACAGTTCGGTCTACGACGCCGTAGGTGTAATATCTGCGGCCGAAGCGGAATTTGCGGTGAGTGCGGCTGAGGCCCTGGTGCAGAAGGTTGCGATGCTCCTTGGGTGACCTCATCTCGGCCCGGAGGGCGTCCTATCCCTCTCCGCCACCATCTTCTCCCGCGCCTCACCCCACTTCCCCCACCGCCCCCGTCCGGCGGCTTCCGTAGGCGAAATAGATGACAAGCCCGATCAGGAGCCAGACCACGAACCGGAGGTGCGTGACGGTCGGCAGGGCGACGATGAGGTAGGCGCAGGAGAAGATGGCGAGGAGCGGGACTGCCGGGACAAACGGGACCCGGAACGGCCGCGGAGCATCGGGCCGGGTGTGCCGGATGACGATCACCCCGGCCGAGACGATGATGAAGGCGGCGAGCGTCCCGATGTTCACCAGCTCCGCGACCGCACCGAGGGGGAGGAGGCTCCCGATGGCGGCGGTGACCAGCCCGACGACGAGGGTGACATTCACCGGCGTCCGGAGGGTGGGGTGCACCTTCCCGAACGCCGCAGGGAGCAGCCCGTCGCGGGACATCGCGAAGATGATCCGGGTCTGGCCGAAGAGGAGGACGAGCAGCACCGAGGTGATCCCGAGGAGCGCCCCGACGGAGATGAGCGCCCCGCCCCAGGGGATGCCGATCCGGTCGAGAGCAAAGGCGACCGGTGCCGGAACGTTCAGCTCAGGGTAGGGGACGATGCCGGTGAGCACCAGGGAGACCGCGATATACAGCGCCGTGGCGATGAGGAGCGAACCGATGAGCCCGATGGGGAGGTCCCGCCGGGGGTTCCTGACCTCCTCGGCCGTCGTCGAGACCGCATCGAACCCGATGTAGGCAAAGAAGACGATGGCCGCGCCCGTGACGACCCCGCCCCACCCTCGATGTAGCGGAGATTGCCCCGCAGGGAGGGGGCCGTCGGACACGCCCGCGGCAGAGAGGGTTCGGGGCGGCCCGGGCGCCGGACCCCGTGCCTAAAAATGGTGAATCCTGCAGTCCTACCGGGCAAGGAGTTTCTGCTTCTCCTGCTGGAACTCCTCCTCCGTCAGAGCCCCCATCTGCTTCAACTCCGCGAGTTCCCTGAGTTGAGCCATCTTCTCCTCCTGGGTTATCCCTGTCGGGGCAGGCGCCTGCACCTCGTATGGTGCTGTCTGCTGCACCTGCGCCGCCTTCTTCATCTCCCTCTCCCGCATCCTCTTATCGACAGCGCGGGTAGTCACGGTGGCTGTCCCCGCGACCACCGCTGTACGGGCCACGGTGCCGATAAGGCCCGGCCGGCCGCCTCTCATGGTGCCGCCCCCAGTGCTTCCTGCTCCGCTGGCCGCCATGCCAGCGCGGCGTCCACCCTCTCTTTTGGGATACGTTCGCCCGCGATCAACCTTCCATCGGCGGCGAGAACGGCGTCGCGGAACTTCGTTGCCCATACGTGCTCGAAGAGGAGCAGCGCCACGGAACTGTTGTCCTCCATGACCTCGCTGACCTTCTCCACGTCCTCTTCGGCGAAGAGCGTGCTCGCCTCCCGTGCAAGCGGGGCGAACGCGTCCGCCGCATCTTTCTGGAGGTCGGCAAGCTCCATCACGCTAACGTTGCCCTGATCGTCTTTCCTCACGAAAACGAGGTCGATGATGCGGATGATGCCCGCATCGACCACCTCGCGCAACGCCGGGATGATCTCGCCTTTGAACTGGTTTCCCGGAAACTCGATGACCATATACTCGACTGGACCAAGAGACATAGCGCGCCTCCGGAGCAGGATGCCGGTTCGACTATATAACTCAATCCGTTGTGCGGAGTCAGGGCTGCCCCTGCCCTTTCTGCACCGCTCACGTGACGGCGGAACCGGCGCTTCTTCTGGGCACTTCCCACCCTGATTAAAAGACCACCCGGACGAACCCGAGCGCCACGAGCAGGAGGAGCCCGGTGACGATGACCCATCCCAGCGTGACGAAGAAGACCGACTGGACCTTGTTCCAGCGCAGAAGCCACCCGATGACGACGCTTGAGTAAAGGCCGATCACCGGGAGCGCAGGAAGGATGATGAGCGTGACTGCGCCGTACTTATGTAAGATCGGGTACCTCGCCATCTTCTCTTCCGTGCTCTTCGTGAAACGCTGGACTCTCTCCGACTGCTCGGCAAACGTGTCCAAGATCTCGTAGATGGCGAGGACGATCCCGAGTTCCACGAGCGTCATGACGACCAGGATGAACAGTGGATGCAGGCCAAGTCCCATGCCGACGAAGGCGGCGTTTGCCTGGAGAACGAGAGTGGAGATGATCAGGGTAAAAATCTTCCCGGTCGGAACGGAGAAGAGAAACCCGAGGAGTACGGGGATCAGGGTGGCGATGACGAAGGCGATGGCGATTGCCATAACCCCCTTCCTGATTCCGTCGATCACCTTCGATCCATCCATCGTTCCACCCGAATGCCGCGAGAGGGACGAACCCCGAGTTCTTACCATGCCAGCGTGCCGTAGGATGCGCACTTTGCTATATGAACCTTGCCCCCAAATGTTTCGTGCCGTGCCCCCATGCATCTGCGGCAATCGTGGTGGTGAAAGCCCCTCTGCACCGCACGAGACCGGGAGGACGACGACAATCCCGGGGAAGGAAAACAGCGATGCTCTCGATATATTTTTATATGGGCTTGCAGGATGACCTGCGCATGCGCCGCTGGCTGGAGTTGTTTGAGCGTTTTACCTACATCGTGCTCATGGCCTTCCTGGTGGTGGTACTGCTCTTCGCACTCTTCGAACTGGGGTGGCTGTTGTTCGCAGGGCTGTTCGAGGGGCCTCTCTACCGGCTTACCAGCCAGAAACTCTTCGACCTCTTCGGGTACTTCCTGCTGATCCTCATCGGCCTGGAACTCCTGGAGACGATAAAGGCCTACCTCGAAAGAAGAGAGTTCCATGTCGAGATCATCATCCTCGTCGCGATCATCGCCATCGCAAGAAAGGTCATCCTCCTCGGCTCGGCGACCGCGGGCGAGCTCATCGGGATCGCGCTGATCATCATTGCTCTCTGCGGCGGCTACTACCTCATACGCCGGGCGGGAATGCCGCACTCACTCCCGCCGGACAACCACGGTCCTTCACCCGAAAGACGAGAGGAGCCCTGACCGGGGTTCTCTCGACCCCCCGGCAGGTGCGCATTCGAAGGCCTCCGGGTTGATGGTGCAGATATGGCTCTATGACCCGCTGGTATGGGCCACCCGGGGATTCCTGCGACCGCCAACATACCGTCATCGGGCGAGATCGGGCCCGGGCTCCGGGCTCCGGGGCACCGGACTCACGGGCAGCATGAACGCGGCTGCGAGACCTACCAGAGCAAACAGCACCAGAACAACCAGGGCGAGGGCGTAGCCCAGATTCCCCGTGACCAGATTGGACACGATGACGGTGCCCGCAATGGCCACGCCGAGCGATGAGCCCAGGTTTGAGACGCTGCGCGAGAGGCCCGATATCTCCCCCTGGTCCTCCTCGGGAAAACTGGACTGGACGACGGTGACCGAGGACGTCAGCATAACCCCGACGCCTATGCCGACGAGAAAGAGGCCCGGCACGAATGTAAGGACGGGGGATGTTTCTCGTACCAGCAACAGCAGGAGGAAGACGCCGGCTACCGTCACGATAAACCCCGCCCGGATCAGCGTTGCCTGGGAATACTTCCGCGCCAGTCTGCCCGCAGCCATCGAGGAGAGCAAAATACCGATCGTGGCCGGCGTAAGGATCAGGCCGGTCTCGATCGCGTTGTAGCCCCGCACGGTCTGCACATAGACGGAGACCACAAAGGAGAGGCCGAGCAGCACCAGCCACTGGATGTTCTGCGTGATGAGACCGAGGTTCGACGTGCGGTTCTGGAACATCCTGGTGTGCAACAGAGGCTCCTTGCCTGCCCGTTCCATGGATCGAATATGCCAGAAGAACCAGATCAGCAAAATCGCTCCGATGAGCACGAACAACCATACCGGCGAGATGCCGCCTTCCGGGATCACGACCGTATTGCCGATGACGAAATCCTGGCTGGCCCTGAACCAGCCGTACGTCGAAGCCTGCAGGATGCCGACCACCACAAAGAAGAGTCCCGTCGCCGAGAGGATAGTTCCGACGATGTCGAAAGCGGGTTTCTCGCCCTGCAATCCCGGATCAACGATCTTCCGGCTCTGTATGATGATTATGCCGACAACAAGGGCCTGCACGACAAAGGCTGCCCGCCAGCTGATCGCGGTGGTGATGATCCCGCCGACCAGGGGACCTGCCGCCGCCCCGATACCGCCCGCCGCACTGATCGCACCGAAGGCGCGGGCGCGTGAGGTGAGGTCGGGAGAGAAGACGGTTGCGAGGATATACACGGGCGGGATCAGCAGCGCGGTCCCGATGCCTTCGAGGAGCGAGTAGCCGAGGATCAGGATCCCGAGCCCCGGCGCCGCTGCCGCTATCAGCGCTCCCACGCCGTAGACGAGGAGGCCTCGCCTGAACAGGAACGTGCGGCCCAGGATATCCGTCAACTTGCTGCCCGGGATCATCAGGGCTGCCATGGTGAGTGTAAAAACGGCGATGGTCGTCTGGACGCCGCTGACCGTCGTCCCCAGGTCGGCGGCGATGTTGCTTATGGCCACGTTCATATTCGAGGCAGCGTAACTGCAGATGAACTGAGCCAGCGCAAGCGGCAGGAGCACGCCCTGCGGGGTTGCGGTCGATGCCCGGGGGGCCGGATCAGGTTCGCTCTCCATTCTATCAGCCCTCGAATAAAGTGCGTCAGAAGGACCCGGTGTATATTAATGTAATTGTTTGACCTGTTGCCGGGTAGTTTGTACCTTCTGTACGGGAGAACGGAGGGCCGATCCGGCGGCAGCGATGAGGGCGCCGCCCGGTCTTCGGGTACGCCCAAAAGTTCCAGGACGACCCCCACTGGCGTGACGACCTCCTCTTCTACGAGTACTTCCACGGCGACAATGGGACAGGGATCGGTGCCGGCCACCAGACGGGGTGGACGGGGCTCGGTGCCGGGATCATCCAGCTCTTCGGATATATGGCCCCGAACAGGTACTCGGGAAGGAAGCGCGGAAGTTCGTCTACAGGAAGGAGGGGTCTGCCCCCCCAACCGGTGCAGGGGCCTGCTGCCAGATAACAGATGCACCGGCCCAGAAAGACGGCAATCCCGGCGGAGCGCTGCTCGTTCCGTCGGACCGGGCCGGGCGGATGAGGGGGAAGCCTATATACTGTCACTGAGTCCTCCGCGTGGTGTTGTCATGGTTAACACACTGTCCGACGCCGGTTCCGTTAAGTCCGGCGCTGTTATGGCTCCGTCACGCTGGCCCGTGCTGCTGCTCGGCATACTCGCGGTCATCTTTGGCGTTCTCTTCTTCATTTACCCGATCCCGACGCTGACGCTCCTCGTCACGTTTCTTGGTTTCTACTGGCTGTTCAACGGTATCGTCGCGCTCATCGACCTGTTTCGAGACGAAACAGGCCGGGGCTGGAAACTGCTGGTCGCGATCCTCGGCATCCTTGCAGGCGTCCTCGTGCTCGCCTATCCCCTCTATAGCGCCGTTCTTATCCCGACCGTCTTTGCCATCATCATTGGCGTGGAGGGGCTGATCATCGGGGCTGTCTACACGGTGCAGGGGTTCTCCGGTGCCGGGTGGGGAACCGGGATCCTCGGTATCCTGAGCATCGTCTTCGGCCTGGTCCTGATCGCAAACCCGCTCGTCGCCGCTGTCGGCCTGGTGCTGCTCCTTGCGGGGCTCGCCATCATCGGCGGCATCGCGGCCATCATCTTTGCGTTCTGGCTGCCGGGGTGACCGGAGAGAGGGGCCTGATCGGTGATCCCGGTCTGCAGGCACGACCTCCCCCTCTCTTTGCCCGTAAAGAAGTGTATCCGGCTGCCGTTTTCTCCGGTATGGGGGCATGCGGGAGCGCCGTTGTATGATACCCGGTTCGCCGCAATGCATTGGGATAATTTTATATAAGTCGCGCCATAATCCGGCCCCGGGCAGCCATCCTGCCCGGGAGATAGGTATGAAGAAAATGGGGGTACTATTCATCGCGCTGGTCCTCATTCTGGCCTGTGCCGGTGCCGGATGCGTCCAGCCTTCGGAGCAGGAGGCGGAGGCGCAGCTCTGCCAGAGTCTCGCAGACCTCGGAGCAGCGCTTGAGAGCATGGAGAACACCAGCCTGAGATCCACTGTCGGAGATATTCGGGATGGACGGGACCAGGTCCAGTCCGCCATGGAGAATGTCAGGGAGTCCGCGAGCCAGGTCGCTAACGTCCGGATCGACAACCTCAATGCGGCATACGAAAACCTCAACCAGGCCGTGGAAAACCTCCCCAACGATGTGACCGCCGTTGAGGCCATTCAGACCATCCGCCCGCAGATACAGGCTGTCCGGGATGAACAGCGGAACCTTTCTGCAGACCTGAACTGCACGGCGCAATGAGCGCCGCGAGGGTTGGGTTGCAGCAGGAGACATGAAGAGCGACCCGGCGGGTACCCGGAAGGAACGGTGCCCGGGGATGGGGGTCATCGACTCCCATACCCGCCGGATGCACATATTGCGGCTGTAGATGTAGATCTCAGTGTGAATACTCACGTTCTTGCCCCGCAATAGCATCCAATCGAGTTTGCGTGGGGAACCGGGAGAGATGATACATGCCAGAGGGAGATCCACGGGCCTTCAGGGTCGGGGTGGTTATCGGGCTCATTGTCGCACTCGTCATCACGTACCTGATAGCGATCGGCGGTGCGTTTGTCGGGGGTCTTGTGGCGGGCTGGGTTGCCAGCGGAGGAAGAAGAAAATCCAGGCAAATCGGAGGAAGAGCAGGTGTGTATACGGGCCTCCTGGATGCGCTTGCCCTGGCAGCGGTCGTTGCGGTGCTGGGCATCGAAGCTGCTCCGGGCGATCTCGCCCTTCTCCGCTTCCTCGGTTCGACGCTCATCATCACCCTGATGTTCTTCCCGGTCCTCGGTTTCGTCGGCTACCTGGGAGGAGTGCTGGGGGGTGCCTTGAAGGAGCGGTGAATGCCTGAGCGGTTCGGAATATGAGGGTGATGACTCTCTCGGCGAGGCATGGTCGATTACGCCGGAAACAGGTCCCTTTCCGGTTTTAAACGCCTCCAGGCGGTGCAGCGGGAACGAGGTCGGCCGATGAGCGGATCCGGCGAGAGGGCGCCCCCCGCCTTCCACGTCATGGCGAGACCGACTGGTGCCGGTTCTTCCACGACGAACTCTTTGCACCGTACATCCAGTTCATTCCGATCGTCGAGCGGGAGAACAAAGAGAATACGGTCACCGCTCGATCCATCCGGCCGGAACAGTGGGGGCGGTTCCTGACCGGGATCTTCGATGAGTGGATCAATATTGTCCTGAACTTCGACTGGGCGCTCGCGGGATGGCAGGGGCGGTCTGCGTCTTCGCCCCTGCCTGCGGCCCTGGCGTGGCACTCGAACATAACGGCGACCTCTACTCCTGTGACCACCTCGTCGAACCGGACCACTTCCTCGGCAACATCCTCACGACACCGCTGGTCGATCTTGTGAGTTCGGAGGAGCTCCGAACCGTGAGCATGAGGTCCTTCGCTGACGAATGAACGATCGGGATGGTATGATCTGGAGGATGCGAAGGAATATAAGGCCTAATCCGCGAAATTCGACCATTTTATCTGGCGGTTTCTCATCTGGTAACGTATATATAAGGGATTAAATATTACTGACCTACCCCCTTCCGCATCGCGTCCGCCGCCAACAGACATTGCCCGGGCATCAGTGACAGCTGGATGGTCACCTCAAGCGATCATCTCTCCTACTACATCGAACCTCCGGCAGATGCAGGGGAGGCTATCGGGAATCACGCTTCAATCGGAGGTATACCATGGCAAACCGGAAGATTGTCCCCGACGCCGGGTGGTATATCGAAAAGGAGAGAACATAATGACGGAATATGCAGAACGACCCATTGGGGTCACCATTCTGGCCATACTGGCCGGTATTTTAGCAGTAATCAATGTCATCATCACGCTGCGGTTCCTGGGGTTCTTCCCCTGGCTGGGACTGCTGAATATACGCATCTTCAACCTCTGGTATGCGCTGGTCTACGGCCTGCTCGCCTACATCTGGTTCTGGGTTGCCCAGATGCTCTGGCGGGTTGATCGCCAGGGCTGGATATTCCTGCTGATCATCACGGTCTTCAACCTGCTTCTGAGTTTCACCACAATGCTGACCGGCGGTGCATGGTATGATAATAACATTGCCGTGCTCCTGAACGTCCTGATCCTGATCTACATCATGCTGCCGGGGGTGAGGAGGGCGTTCGGGACGGATTGAGGCCTGTATTTTCAATAGAAGGGATAGGAAAGCGATGAGTTGTGAAATGAAAAGAAGAACGAAATTGCCCACGACGCCGAATAGTACATCCTTGAGGCGGGCTTAAGCGATGCACGGGCTGCCGAGGCTGACGAACTCAACAGGGGGCTCACCGAAGTGCGCGAAAATACGGCAGGTCCCCCCGGCAGCATCCTCATCATGCGGGACAATAGGGCTTTCGGCGAGGTTGGAATCTCCCATGTCCGGAAGATGCGCGGTCTCGAAACGCCGGAGATAAACAGACTGGCGCCCGAAGGCGCTTGATTGGTCGGTAAAGGCGACCCGGGACGAACCCTGTTCCTGCAGGAGATGGATGGTGCGTCGAAAAATGATGGCTTTCAAGAATGGTGCGGGTATCATCACACACCGCACGTGCGGAGTCTTCTATGAAGGATGAGTCCGAATATCCGGTTGAATTCAAGGGGTCGGGTTATGAGGGGTTCATCCTGCTCCTCTCCGTCCTGTCGATCCTCAATATCATCTTTATCATCTTCCCCGGCCTCAGCCCCAATGCGGCCCGGGTTGTTCTCATCGTAGACCCCATCCTGTCGTTTATCTTTCTGCTGGACTTCCTCTTCCGGTTGATCACGGCCGAATCGAAGGTACAGTATTTCCTCCAGAACGTGGGCTGGGCGGATCTCCTCTCCGTGGTGCCGGTTCCCGGCATGAAGTTCTTCCGCCTCTTCCGGATTGTACACGACGTCCGGCTGATGCGCACGTTCGGAACCGAACGATTACGGTATGAGTTCTCCGAACAGAGGGCGGAAGGAGCGCTCTTCTCCGTCTTTTTCCTCATCATTCTCCTCATCGAAGTGAGTGCCGTGCTCGTGCTCGGTGCGGAGGGCACTGCCCCGGATGCGAACATCCGGACGGCGGGAGACGCACTCTGGTGGGCGTATGTTACGATCGCGACGGTGGGTTACGGGGATGAGTACCCCGTCACCGCACAGGGACGGATCGTGGGTGTCATCCTCATGACCGCGGGGATAAGCGTTTTCGGAACGCTCGCCGGGTTCCTCTCGAATAAGCTGACGGCACCCCGGAGGATACCGGCGGAGAAGATCACACCGGCGCAGGGCAAAGAGCAAGGGGCAGCGAACGAGCTTCGGGAGATGCTCGCCCGCCAGGAGGAGATGTATCAGGAGATTGTCACGCGGCTTGAGAAGATCGAGCAGGCATTGGAGATCGAGAAGGGCGAAGAGAATGAGCGTCTGCCGTGAGCGGTCGGCCTGTACGAGAACCTTGAAAGCATTATCCCGCCCCGCCCGCAACCAGCCCGGCAGCTTCCGTCGTCTCCTGCTCATGGGCGCCGGCATCCTGCAGGGCTCCGTTCTCTGGGCAGCCCGGCACCGTTCCGGTGCGATTTGCCGATTTCGCCACTATAATTCCAGGGAGATTTATTCTCACCGACAAATATAATTGCACCGTAATATAATCGGCGCCGACAGCTGTTCGCCCCGGCGTATCTCACCCGCTCGATCACCTGGCTTGTGGCGACCCGGCCCGGTGAACCGGAACGGGGTCGTGGGGACGACGGCTCGGCGGTATATGAGGTGATACCCATGATGCGAAGAAGAGCGGAAGGCGGCCTCGCGGGCCGTGAAGAGGCCGGCGGGGCACACAGGTACAGGATGCGCGAGAAACTCGTCTCCATCGGAGACGACTACTGGATCGAGGACGCGGCGGGAGAGCGGGCATTCAAGGTGGACGGAAAAGCGCTCCGGGTGAGGAACACCCTGATCATACAGAGCAAGGAAGGACAGGACCTCTACAAGATCCAGGAGCGGATGCTCCGGATCAAGGACACCATGGAGATCGAGAAGGGCGGAGGCGGCACGGCGGCCACGATCAAGAAGGCGCTGATCGCGCCGCTCCGGGACCGGTGGACGGTCAGCATCCCCGGAGGTGAGGACTGGGAGGTGCAGGGCAACATCCTCGACCACGAGTACCGGATCGACGCCGGGCGGAGGGAGCGGGTTGCCGAGGTCTCGAAGAAATGGTTCCGGATCCGGGACACCTACGGCGTGGAGGTGGAGCCGGGGCACGACGACGCGCTCGTCCTCGCCATTACGGCGGCGATCGACCAGATGGCGCACGATTAGAGGACATCTGTGACGCAGGTTCCGAAGGCCGGGATGGGGTCCTCCCATCCCGGGCTGTTCCTGCGCCAGGCCGACCGTCGGGGATGTCGGGAATCCTGGTGTGAGGATCGCGCCGATTGGGCCACTACGGTCAGACGTAATTCCCTGGAACCGGTGCGCATGCCGCTCACGGCAGGGTCCTGCAGAGGGCGCCTTTTTTCCCCGGCCCGCTGACTGAGCCCGGAGACAGGCAGGAGGTGGCGTTCTGGGTCTTCGGGATGGTGCAGACCGTGAGTTGTGATACGCTATGTACGATGCCCCGGAGAGGATCCGGCCCTCTATTGCCCCAAAGACCTGAACCGAGGTCAATCCATTGTGGTGGAACGGGTGGGGAAGCCCGGTCCTGTAAGGATGCCGAAAAGTATATCCCTTCCCTATCCATCCAACCGCCGCATGTCACCTGAGGATGTTACCCCCGCCACGCGGGAGGGAGAGCGGCTCTGGGAAGTCTATAAGCAGGGCGTGCCCTGGCGCAGGTGGGGCCCCTACCTGAGCGAACGGCAGTGGGGAACGGTACGGGAAGATTACAGCGATGACGGCGATGCCTGGGCATATTTTCCCCACGCCCAGGCACGCTCCCGCACCTACCTCTGGGGGGAGGACGGGATTGCAGGTCTCTCGGACGATTCTCAGCGCCTCTGTTTTGCGCTCGCCCTCTGGAACGGTGCCGACCCGTTCCTGAAGGAGCGGCTCTTCGGCCTTACGAACGCTGAGGGGAACCACGGCGAGGACGTGAAGGAGTATTACTATTACCTGGACAACACCCCGACCCACGCCTACATGAAGTACCTCTACAAGTATCCTCAGGCGGCGTTCCCGTACGATGACCTTGTAGAGACGAACCGGAAGCGCACCCGGGACGAGCCGGAGTACGAACTCATCGATACCGGCATATTCGACGATGATCGCTACTTCGACGTCTTCGTGGAGTATGCGAAGGATTCCCCCGAGGATATTCTGGTCCGGATCACGGTGTGGAACCGGGGGCCGGATGAGGCTACCCTGCACCTGCTGCCGACGCTCTGGTTCCGCAATACCTGGTGGCTCGAGAAGGGCACCAGAAGACCGCTCCTGAACCAGATCGAAGGCCCCCCCGGAACCAGCGTACTTCAGGCCAGCCATCCGACCCTTGGGAACCGGTATCTCCACTGTGAGGGATCCCCCGAATTGCTCTTCACCGAGAACGAGACCAACACGGAACGCATCTTTGGCACCCCGAACGCGGCCCCCTACGTGAAGGACGGCATCAACGAGTACATTGTCGCCGGGCGAACCGAAGCGGTGAACCCTGCCCGGACCGGGACGAAAGCCTCGGCCTACTTCCAGATGACCATTCCTGGCGGAGAGAGCCGGGTGATACGGCTGCGGTTGAACGAAACCTCTCCGGGTGCAGCCGGGGAGGGCGCTCTCTTCGGGAGCGGGTTTGAGGAGATACTGAGCGTTCGGCAGAAGGAAGCTGATGCGTTCTATGACAACGTCACCCCACCGTCGGTCAGTCCCGATGCGGCAGGCGTGATGCGCCAGGCGCTCGCCGGCATGCTCTGGACGAAGCAGTACTACTTCTACGACCTGGACCGCTGGCTCCGTCAGCACGGCTCCAACATGGCCATGGGCAATAAGCGTCCTGTCCGCAACAACCAGTGGTTCCACATGTATAACGCAGACATCATATCGATGCCTGACAAGTGGGAGTACCCCTGGTATGCTGCGTGGGACCTCGCGTTCCACCTGGCCGCCTTTGCGATGATCGACCCGGGGTTTGCCAAACAGCAGTTAGAACTGATACTGCACGAGCGCTACCTCCATCCCAATGGCCAGATCCCTGCCTACGAGTGGAACTTCAGCGACGTCAACCCCCCGGTCCACGCCTGGGCAGCCATGTTCATCTACCGTGTCGAGGAGGAGGTCTTCGGTACAGGGGATATCCGGTTCCTTGAAGCGGTATTCCAGAAACTCCTGATGAACTTCACCTGGTGGGTGAACCGCAAGGACCGCTACGGCCAGAACGTCTTTGAGGGCGGGTTCCTCGGGCTCGACAACATTGGCGTCTTTGACCGCAGCGCAACAATCCCATCGGGGGGCTACCTGGAACAGTCCGATGGAACCGCATGGATGGCGCTCTACTGCCAGAACATGCTCGAGATCGCTACTACTCTTGCTGTTCACAACCCGGTCTACGAGGAACTCGCCATCAAGTTCTACGAGCACTTCCTCTGGATCGCGTCTGCTATGAACCGCATGGGCGAGAACCAGGAGGGGATGTGGGACGAGTGGGACGGGTTCTTCTACGACCTCCTGCACCTGCCTGACGGGAGCGCAACCCGCCTGAAGGTGCGGACCCTCGTGGGGCTCCTCTCCCTCTGCTCGAGCACCGTCTTCCAGACAGATATGCTCGAGAAGGTGCCCGTCTTCCTGGAACGTGTGCGTGCGTTCAGCCAGACCCATCCGCTCCTCACCGCCAACATAACGTCGCCGGGCCGGCCCGGGTTCCAGGGTCGCCGCCTCCTCTCCCTGGTGAACGAAGAGAGGCTGCGCCGGATCCTCTCAAGGATGCTGGACGAGAAGGAGTTCTTGAGCGATTACGGGATACGGTCCATATCCCGTGCCCATGCCGATGAGCCCTATACCTTCATCCTGGACGGGCAGGAGTTCCAGGTCCAGTACCTGCCGGGAGAGTCCAACTCGAATATGTTCGGCGGGAACTCAAACTGGCGGGGCCCCATCTGGTTCCCGATGAACCTTGTGATCATCCGGAGCCTGCTCAACCTGTATGCATTCTACGGGAACAGTTTCACCATCGAGTGCCCCACCGGCTCGGGCAGGTGGATGAACCTCTACGAGGTGAGCGAGGAGATAAAGAACCGGCTCGAACGTATCTTCATCCGCGACGAGAACGGCCGGCGCCCGGTCTTCGGAGCTGCATCGAAGTTTCAGGAGGATCCGCACTGGCGCGATTACATCCTCTTCTACGAGTACTTCCACGGTGATGACGGTGCAGGGCTGGGCGCGAGCCACCAGACCGGATGGACCGGTATCATCGCCCGGCTCATCCAGGCGTATGCGTATATGACGCCGGAACAGCTCCTGAAACCGAAAGGAAGGCAGCTCGGCTACAGGAGGAGTGCGACTCCTCCGGCAACTACGGAGGCTCCGCCGGCGGCACCCCCCGCCCGGTGAAGCATTCTCTGGTCCCGCCCCTATTTTTCATACGATTACCCCGGAGATAGTGTTATTTACCGGCCGCCGGTAAACCGGTGCATCGAGAGATCTCAGTCCTGGAGACAACTCCAGAGTATCAGCGAGTCTTGAGGATGAAACAAGATGGTGAGGAGGATAGAGGTTGAGCACGCTTGAGTCATTTCTCGATGCATTGCACCAGGGGGTTTTTCAGGTAATCGTCCCGAAGGCTGTGGTGACCGAGCCGATCGAGCCGGACTGGAAACGGTCGGCCATCAATGTGCCGAGCCCCGATACGATTGCCAGTTACCGGAAGGGACAGTACCATGCCCACGAGACTGTCTCGGACTACCGTGTCCATATGGACCGCTACGATCCGGAGAAGAACCCTATCATGCACCTGATCGATGACGCCCCCCTGGCGCTCATGCTTCACGAGACCATGGAGACCGTTTTTGTAACCAGCAAAGATGCGACCCGGAGAGATCCCCTGCAACGTCTTGCTGACCAGCACATGAACTGGAAGTTCAGGATGGGCCTTGGCATCGTCCTGTTAGCGATAGGCGCCACACTCCTCCTCACGGCATTCTATGGCACAATATCCTTCTTCGCTGTAACCCTGCCTGCCCTCGTTCTCATTCTCGGTCTCATCGCGATCACTAAAGGCGTCCAGCAGAGGAACAGGAAGGAGCATGCAAACAAGGACATCATCAGGGGAGGCATCGTGGCGGTTGCAGGAATCGCCCTCTTCATCTTCTGGAAACTCTATCTCATCCTCATTCTGCTGGTCCTCGCGGTCTGGCTCTTCTCCAGCGCCGTTGTCACGCTGATGAGGGCGTTTCGGGAGAGGGCGGGTGTGACGAAGGGTTTCTGGTACACCCTCGGGCTGGGCGTAAGTTCGCTGGTCCTCGGGATTCTCGCCATTACCCTGCCGGGTGGGCTGGTTCGGCTCCTCATCTTCCTGCTCGCCGGGATAGTGCTCATGGCCGGTGCTTTCATGGTTCTGGATGCGTATGGGCTGAGAAACGCCGCCCGCCTGATGGAAGTGGGCGGCGTTTCCCGATGATGCCCCTGGCCCGGGAGAATACTCTCACGTAGGCTCCCGGCCCTCGTGCTCCGCGCTATCCGGCGGAGGTGCGATAGATGTCCCACCGACCGGTATTGTTGCCCATCCAGACGATCACGCCGCCTGAGACGTCAGGGTAGGATTGGTCATACGGGTCCTGCGTCACCTGCGTCTCCGTTCCGGTGGTGATGTTGTACATGTAGATATCATGGTTTCCGCTCCGCAGGTCTGAGTAAACCACGAGGTCTCCGTCGACCGCAACGGAGTCCGGATGGGCTGATTCTCCGGTTATCCGCGTTGCGTTCCCCTTCGCCACGTCATAGAGGTAGACGGCGCTCCGGTTCTCGATGAACTTGATCCAGGCGACGTACTGGCCGTCGCTCGATACATCAGGATAGAGGTCGTCACCGGGTTCGCTCAGGATGACTCCTCCCGACCCGCCGAGGGGTGATATAGCGATGTCGAAGTCGCCTCCGGTCGTGTTATCCACCCAGGCCGTCGTGTTTCCGCCGATGGCCGTCTCCATCTGGTAGGATGGAGCGGTGACCAGGGGTGTGGTGGTTCCACTTGCAATCTTGTAGAGGTCGACATCGCTCGACCCGTCCGTAAGGTTCGTCCATATGATGTAGTCTTGCGAGACACCGGGGTCCAGCGGCGTTCCGGGCCCGTCTTTCGTCACCTGCTGCAGCCTGGCCGTAGCAATATCGTAGAGATAGATGTTGACGCGTCCTGTCTGCGGGTTTGTTCCCGACCAGACGGCGTTGTTTCCAGCGATGGCAAGCTGGCGGGGCATGGCGAGGGGCACCGACGCAGGGGTGGATATGGTCGAGTTGTTCCCTGAGGGTATATCGCAGAGCTGCACCGAGACCGACCTGTTCATCGAGTCGTTGCTGACCCAGATGACGTTATTCCCTGATATTGCAGGGTACATCTTGTCCACCTGGCCGCTGGGTGCCGGCACCCCGCCTGCCGGGCTGTTCTGCTGGGGCTGCGGGAGTGCGACTGCCGGCGGTGTCGGCCGCGGGGGTATCGCCGGCGTCCGGGTCTGCGTCGGCGTGACCGTCGGCGCCTGGGTCTCGGTTGCCGTGGTCGTCATGGTCTCTACCGGGGTTGTCGTGGTTGTCGGGGTCGTGGTGGTCGTCGGCGTTGACGGTCCCGGTGGCTCGAAGACTGGCAGTTGCGACACTGAGACGACCGGCGGTCGGATATGCGTGACCGTCGGCGTTGGCGTTACCGTTGGCGGGAGTTCGACGACTGGCGGTTGATCCGGCTGCACGACGGGTGGGAGTGCTGACGCGAGTCCCGTCACACAGATTATGGCGATGACGATAATTGCGGCGACAATCGTCCCGAATGTTGTTATCCTCATACTTCACCTTCCTTGGTTTGCCGGCTCTCCGCCTCCCTTTGGGGGAGAGGGGCCTTGTGCATGCGATCACAATCCCGCGTGGATTGGTCTTGTGATGATCCCACGCCGCGGCGGGGATAGTGGAGTGGGTATATATAGCTGCCCGCGGCGGGCTGGGCCGCGATGGATGAGAACGCATAGGGGTCCGGGCGAGCGACCGGACGCGGTCTGGAATGTGAGCCCTGACCTCGCTACACTTTCCAGTGAGGGGTGACCTGATGGCCCCACGCACCAGGACTCAACCTCCCCGTATCAGGCGTGGTCGATCAGATTGTGTGGTGCATTGGTCGCCTTCCGGGTCAGGCAGGTGCTTACCAAACGTATATATGTTTGAATATATATTCCAGGCAGAATGTATGCACGACCGAATTAGAGGAACCTCGAATCACACGAGGTTGTAAACATGGGAGGGATGAAGATCGTTCTCGGCGTCGTTCTTACTCTTGCTCTCTGCTACGGGGCGGTCATTGTATCGGGAGAAGTCGAGTCCTCTGAGGAGAGCGATGTAGCAGCGCTCAACTCTGTGAGTGCGAACGGCCCGTCCCTTTCATCGTCGGCTACGAATAACGCCACGGATGTGACTGCAAACCCCATGAAAATTCCAGGTAACTCTCCCGGGGAGCAGGATTCAAGCATAGAACCTACGACGACCATCTTGCTACCAGAGGCCGGGCAGTCTTCTTCCTCGAAGTCCTCGTCCTCATCATCGGGAGCGACGCCGACGCCGACACCGGACCCGACCCTGGAGAATGAGACAGAACCCTACTAACCCCTTTCAAACACGTTTTTACCCAGGTGTCCCGCAGTGTAGAAATCATATCGGGCTTTGGATTGGAGACGGCACCTCGAATCCACACGGCTCCACTCTGGTCCACCCTGGAGGGGTGCGTGCGGATACGGGCCATTATGCGCTGTGGGACTCCACCGTAGCGGTGGGGATGGCACTGGGGCTGGTCACGCTCTTCCGCGACCGGTTCGATTACTCGGGCAGGTTTGCCAGGTTTTTGTCCCGGCACTCCTATGCGGTCTATGTCATCCATGCCCCGGTCATTGTCTTTGTAGCCGTTGCAATCTCCAACTGTGCTTTTCCAAGGAGGGAGCGATTTGTCTACTCCCGATACCAGAGGATATAAGAGAATGGATATCATCCAGGTGTAACGATGCATCCCCTTGCCCTGATCCGGGAAAACCTGCGCACCTGTGGTGCTCGAACTCCTGCCGGTAGAGCCAGTCGCACCCCCCGGACCCTCCCCGAGTGGGGATAAGCGACGTTCCGACAGGGAACAGAGCTCAAGCATCGAAGGTGCGATACCCAATGGAAAGCCGTTTCACTATCTTTGCCCATGATAGGGTTCAGATGGTAGAGTCCTCGGAGGAAAGCGTTCCGATCCGGGTGTATCGAAGGTACATAGATCTTTACGAGACGACCTCATGGGTACCATCGGCGAGGAGATCTCTTCTTCAGGCGGCGTCGCCGGGGAGCCCGGGAAGCAGGCGGAGGCACCACAGAGGTGGGGAGCGGAGAGATGAGAGCAGTGTTCCATTTTCTTCGCCTCCAGGGGGGAACGATCGAGAGTGGATTGCCGGAAAGAGGACGTACATCGCCGGGAACAGCGCAACCGGCCTGCAGATCTCCTCGCCGGAGGACTGCAGTTAATTTATTTTGCGGGGGTGAAGGGGGCGGAGCGGGAAGACCCCACCCTGAAGGGTGGGGATGAAAGCGGAGCCGCCCTTCGTCACACGATTACCAGAAACTATACATTATTATAAGGTGTGATAATGGTTGTATGCTTCAGGCCTACAAGTATCGGATGTATCCTTCTCCGGAGCAGATCTCGCTCCTCATGCAGCACATCCATGCCTGTCGGTTTGTGTATAACCATTCTCTGGAGCAGAAGATCCGGGCATACGAACAGGAAGGGCGAAAACTCTCCTGTTTCGACCTGAACAACCGCCTCCCCGCCCTCAAAGAGGAGCATCCGTGGCTCAAAGAAGTCAATTCCCAATCGCTTCAGAGTGCAAACAAGAACCTCGACAATGCCTTCACCCGGTTCTTCCGCGAGAAGAAAGGGTTTCCCCGGTTCAAGTCAAAGAAGAATCCGGTACAATCCTTTCAGGTACCGCAGCATTACACCGTGGACTTCGAGCAGGGTCGGGTCAAACTCCCGAAAATTGGAGAGATTAAGACCGTCTTTCATCGCCTCTTCACCGGGAAGATGAAGTATGCGACGGTCTCGGTGACCTCCACTGGGAAGTGGTTCGTCAGCATTCTGGTTGAGGATGGGGTGGAAGAGCCGGAACCGGCACCGTTTGCTCTGGATACCGCCATCGGGATCGATGTCGGCCTGACGAGTTTTGCCACCCTATCAACGGGTGAGAAGATTGAGAACCCCCGGTATCTGAAAAACTCCTTCCAGCGCCTGAAGGTGTTGCAACGACGGGTGTCCCGGAAGAAGAAAGGATCGAAGAACCGGCAGAAGGCAATCCAGAGACTTGCCCGGTGCCATGAGAAGGTCGCCAACCAGCGCAACGATCTCCTGCACAACCTCTCTTTTCGCGTTGTGAGCGAGAACCAAGCCATTGCAGTCGAATCGTTGAATGTCGCTGGAATGCAAAAGAACCATTGCCTCGCGCAGAGTATCAGCGACGTGTCGTGGAGCACGTTCTTCGCGATGCTGGAGTACAAGTGCCGGAGGTATGGGAAGACTCTTCTGAAGATAGGGCGGTTCGATCCATCATCGAAGATATGCAGCAAATGTGGGTATCTCAAGCAGGATCTCGCCCTTTCAGACAGAGAGTGGGTCTGTCCTGACTGCGGGGCGACCCACGACCGCGATATCAACGCGGCGATCAATATCAAGAAATTCGCCCTGCAAGAGCAGAATCTTGTCGGGGTAGCAGGTGCGGAACGCACCGTCGAGCCTGTGGACTCGCTCCCGATGGGGAGGAGAATGAAGCAGGAAGCCCCGCCCGAGAGCGCGGGGTAGTTCACACGAACCGGGCGCCACACACCAGCAGATCCAGGAATCATATATGGGGGTACTTTCATGCGGCGAGGACGCCGTACCGGTCAGATCATAGTCATACTGCTGGTCGGCGCCATCGCCGTCCTCTACGCCCTCGATCTGGCGGAGAACAGGCAGGGAGCGACGGAGCTTGCACCTGCGGAGGTGCGGGAGTACCAGGGGGAGCGACTCTCCTCGATTGCGGATTTCCGCGAGAACTCGATCCGCGGCCCGCAGCACGTGAATGCAAGCACGTATACGCTCACCGTCGATGGGCTGGTGGAGAACAGAGAGGAATACTCCTACAGTGCGCTCATGGAACGGTTCCCTCACTACCGCAAGGTCGTTACCCTCTACTGCGTGGAAGGCTGGGACGTCACTATCCTCTGGGAGGGGATACGGGTGAAAGATCTCCTCGAGGAAGCGGGGGTGAAACCGGGGGCGAATACGGTCATCTTCTACGCGGAGGACGGCTACTCTTCCTCGCTTCCCCTCGCCTACATCGAGGATAGGGACATCCTGCTCGCCTATGCCATGAACAACGTCACCCTGCCGGCGGAGCGGGGATTTCCCTTCCAACTGGTGGCTGAGGACCGCTGGGGCTATAAGTGGGTGAAGTGGGTGAACCGCATTGAAGTGTCCGACGATGCGAACTACCGCGGCTACTGGGAGAGCCGGGGGTATGCGAACAACGGGAGCCTCGACCGATCTTTCTTCGATCAGGGGTAGGGAGGAACGGGATGGTGCGGTTCACCTACCGGAAACTGGTCTCCTGGACCCTCCTCGTATTAACGCTCCTCTTCCTGATCAGCGGCTTCGGGATCACGGAACCATGGCTCGTGCGGTCCCTGACGTTCGGGCTCCTCGACAAGGCGCTCTCCCAGCAGATCCACTCTCTTCTCTGGGGCCCGTTCCTGATCGTGCTGGTGCTGCACATCTACTACTCCTGCGGGATCTTCAGGAGGTGATGCCGGTCATCGCGGCTTACGTGGATCTCACGCTCCCCCCTTCGTTCCTGCCGGATGCATCCTCCCTGAAACCCGTTACGCCGATTCCTTCGCTCCCCCCTCAGGGTACGGCGGCTTCAGGACGATCGCCAGGATCCCGCCGATAACGCCGAGGATCAGCCCGATGACAAAACCTCCTCCTTCGAAGACGCTCAGCAGAGAGAAGATGAGGATGACGATGCCCCACGCCGCGTGGGATGCCGGCCGGGAGTAGAGCATGTACGACCCGATGAGAATGATGATCCCGCATACGATGCCCCAGATCCCGATGCCTGCCGCCACGAACGGGAAATATCCTGTGGGATACCGATATCCGTCCATCGGACTCCCGTACCCGCCCATCATGCCCTCGTGGTATTCGCCCATCATGCCGGGGTAGTACCCGCCCATCATGCCGCTCATGAAGGCGGTTCCCAGCATGAGGATCACGATGCCGGAGATGAGAATGAGAATTCCCGCAACCAGCGAGAGAGCAAACGCAACTGCCTGGGTTCCTTGTTCCGCCATGGCGGTCGCATGGCGCTTAAGGGTGAAAAATCTATCTGCCGGGACTGCACGTGGTGGCGCGACGGGGCCGCTCCCAGCATGTGGCAGCGCCTTAGTTCTCCCCGTGCTGCGTCTTTTTTCCTGTCCTTTTTCTTGCGGCTAGCCCCTCATTCTTCGTCACGACAGAGCCCGAACCGATTACCACGTTATTCCCGACTGTTACGCCGGGATTGATGACAGTATCCGCTCCAACCAGACACTGTTGCCTATCGTTATTGGTTTTCATACTCAAGGTTCGCGTTTCTCACCCCTGCGTCAATCGGATGTCCGGCAGTATAAACGCCGACACGAGGGCCGAAAAAGACATGATCGCCTATGGTCGCATCGCAAACATCGATAATGATGCAGTCATAGTTCGCATAAAAATTGTCGCCAATGTGAATGTGGCAGCCGTAATCACAGCGAAATGGCGGCTCAATAAAGATATGTTCACCTGTAGATTGAAAGAGATTCTTTAGTAACTCTGTCCGATATTCTAATTCTTCTTCTGTCGTTCCATTGAATAATCGCGTCAATTTTCTGGCTTTCAGGCTATCTCGCTTCAACTCTTCGTCCTGTGCGGCATAGAGTTCTCCTCGTAACATCCTCTCTTTCTCCGTCATAGCCGGTCTCCGTGTATGGATAACATTTGAGGATCTGTAGAAAAGTTTGCTCATGAACCATTGACCGCCCTGGCAGGATATGGGTGGCGGGGTATCCGCGCTGTCGGGCACATCATAGAGGACGACCCTCGCTCCGGCCGTGCACCAGAGTGAAAGGGCAGGTCGGAGTGCTTGACCCGGGACCCCGCAGCCCGGTACTGTTTCCGGAAGCCTGCTATCCGTACCCGAACCGGCGATCGTAGCCGGTATGGTCCAGCCACTCAATGATGACCGCGATGGTGTCGCCGTCGCTGGCCACGGTGTACATCAGTCTCCAGGACCGAGAGAGGTTGTACTTCCAGAGGTTCGTTATCGGCGGGTATCGCTGCAGGTAGAGCTTCGGGATCTGCCTCTTTGGAACCTGCGTGCCGCAAAACGCGTTGGCGGATATCGCCGTGATGGCTTTGTCGAGGAGGGCGGCCAGTTCCCGATCTTCTGTATGGGGCGAGACCTTCAGGGCCTTGAAGGCTTCCCTTACCTTTGCGTCTGCGAAATAGATCGCGGCCTTCATCTGATCCGAAGATCCTCGCGGGCCCGGTACCATTGGATAAGGTCGGGATCATGGATCCAGCATATCTTCCCGTGTGCGTCGATGGCGATCTTATTTGATTCCAGGAGGTATTCGATGATTGTCTTGAACGTCTGGTACATGACCTTTCGCGGCAGGCGCTCCCACAGCGCCCGGCGGCGATATTCGCCGCTGTGCTCCAGGATGAAGGCCTCGACCATTCGGATCGTATCGAGTGTGGGGGAATGGGCGGATCCGGCGCTTGCAGACATGATCTCATGGTTGTTGTATGAAGATATATAACAAACGGATCCGACCGCGGTCGTAACTCCCTTGCAGGTCGCCCACTCTCCTGGTGCTGCTCCCGGATATCGGAGGGTATAAGACAATGGATGAAGTACTCAGGAGTAACGATGCATCCCCTTGCCCAGATCCGGCAGAACCTACTTGTTATCCGGGAGCGCTACGGCGTGGCCCGTATCGGCATCTTCGGGTCGGTGGCGCGGAACGAGGAGACGCCGGCGAGCGACATCGATATCCTGGTGGAGTTCCAGGAGGGGGAGGAGACCTTCGACACTCGCAGCCTCGCGGTGCTCGAGCTCCTGCCCTGCGGCCAGTCGCACATTTTATGGACCTCAAGTTCTACCTCGAGGATCTTCTGGGGCGGAAGACGGACCTCGTCATCGCCGACACGTTGAAGCCCCGGATCCGGGATGCTGTCCTCTGCGAGGTTGTCTATGCCTAGGGACCTTCTGCTGTACCTTGAGGACATTCGCGACGCCGCTGTGGCCATTCGTTCCTATGTTGGGGACCGGGCGTTCGAGGAGTTCGTGGGGAATCGCATGCGCCTTGGCGCCGTCGTGCTCCGGTTCATCACTATCGGGGAAGCGACGAAACAGATCCCGGCCGAGATCACCGCTCGCCACCCGGAGGTCGAGTGACGAAAGATTGCCGGGCTCCGGGACATCAGCGTTCACTCTTACTATGCCGTGAAACCGACGATCCTCTGGGACATCATCCGGACCAGACTCGGTCCCCTGGAGGATGCGGTAGAGGCGATGATCCGGGAAGAGGAAGAGCGAATACGATAGAGTTAGCCTCTTTCCGCTTCCCTCCGTGCTCAGGCGCAGGATCCCATCGTTCTGTATCGTCTTCATCGTCCCGACGGTCGCCGGGCGCGGCAATCCGATCATATTGCGCGGGAAAGGAGAGCGCCGAGGATTATCCACCATTTTTTGAACAAAAGTTCCCGACCTTCGGCCCATCGCTCCCCGCGAGACAACACCCTGTGGGAAGCCGTGTTCACGATTCTGACCCCCGGTATGGCTCAACTTTCCTCCAACTTGTGTGAGGGTGCCAGGTTCCCTAATAGATCCTGACTCTCAGCCCGGGAACCCGGGTAAAGTGGCGGTCCCGGGTGACGATCTCGCCGTCGCCCGCGAGCGTGATTGCGGCGATCACCTCGTCGAAGTCTCCGATAGGTCTACCGTTTTCCCGAAGTTCGGCAGCGAGAGCGCCGAAGATCCGGTAGGTCTCATCCGTGACCGGAAGTTCGATCAGCGCCTGAATGATTGCTTCGACTTCCCGGATATTCTCCTGCGCCGATGCCGAGAGGAACGCTCCGCGGTAGAGCTCGAGGATGTTGATCGATGTGGTTGCAAGGGGCAACCCTTCCTGCTCCATCGCCTCAAGTGTTCTCATCGCCTCCGTGTCGTGCCGGATAAGGTCGATAAGCAGGGACGTGTCAAGCGTCGGCATCAAAGTCGACCTCTCGCATCGAAGCCTTCCTCATCTCGCATGAGGCTTCCTTGACCGAGTCGGCCAGCGCGGGGTTCGGCCCGAACTCCTTGAGGATCTCCGAGAGTTTCTTCTTCGGCGGGGTATACTTCAGGATCACTTCAGAAAAACTCATGTTGGAGGGGCCTTTCAACCGCGAAAGCCTCTCATATGCAGCGTCGCTGATGCTGATCGTCCTGGTTCCCATGGCTGTGTATGTGTATGTGCATGTATTTAGGTTCTCCCGCATCGAGATCTCATTCCTTATAGGACGGCCGACGCTCCGGCCATGCACCAGAGTGAAAGGATCTTGAACCCAGGGACCAAGTGGGGACCAGGTTGTGTGCTGCGTGCCTGCGTGACGGAGAGGTCCATCTCCGAACTCATGGATATTGTCGGCAGGACGAGTCGAACCAAGTTCAGGAACTCCGTGCTGAAGCCGTTAATGCAGGCTGGACTGATCGAGATGACCATCCCGGAAAAGCCTCAAAGCAGCAATCAGAAGTACCATATTACGGATATGGGCCGCGCCCTGCTTGCCGGGAGGGAGACGTCGTGACTGCCCACATCACGCAGCAGCTTGAATCCTATCTCTGGGGGGCGGCCATGCTTCTCCGTGAAACCATCGATGCCGGCGACTACGCCGTCGTCTGCCATCCCATGTACCTGGAAACGATCCTGATGTTTCTCGCAACATCGCTCGCCCTCGGATCCTTCTGGGCGCTCTTCGTGTTTCTCCCCGTGCCTGCACTCATCATTCTCCGGATCCGGAACGAAAAGGAGGTTTTAGTGAGGGAACTCCCGGGATACGCGAAGTACCGGCAGAAGACGCGCTACAGGCTGGTGCCCGGGGTGTGGTGATGTCGTCGCCGGTAGCAGCGATGATCATAATGCGAGGGAAAGGAGAACGCCGGTAAAAGAAGATGATAGTCTTTTATCTCCCTGATCGACGTCGTACGAGAACGATTGCCGAAATGCCGAGGGCGGCAATCAGTGGCCACAGGGAGAGGGGGGTCGAGGGGCCGGACGCCTGTGCAGAGAAATTCGCCTCTTCGGGGAGAAGTCCGGCCTCCTCATCTCCGAGGGTGAAGAAACAGACATTCCCTTGCTTATCTAACCCGGTGACAGCGATCCCCCCGACGACGGGCTGAAGGTCGATGGTGCTGCTCACATTCTCAATGGTCATCTGCCACAGAGTCTGCCCCGTGCCATCGAGGCGTACGAGCCGCTCGCCCTGGCCTGAATACGGACGCTCCGCAATAATGCATCCTCCGTCCCGCGTGGATGTCACGGCATGGAACAGACCCGGGTTCTTCTCGCCGATGCTCTGTATCCAGTCGAGGTCCCCCGACGGCAGGAGTTTTGCGACCACGGAAGAGCCGTTTCCGCTACGCGACGACAGGTCGCCATCTCTTGAGAGTGTAACGCCGAGGATGATGTATTCGCCGTCCGGCGTCCGGGCGGCCCCTGCCGCTCTGTCCAGACTGCTTCCCCCGATCGCCTTCTGCCATGCCAGGTTTCCGCCGGAGTCCACGTTGAGTATCCAGATGTCCCTTGATCCGTGGCTGCCGGACACGTCGCCGTCCATCGACCGTGCGTCCCCAAGCACGACGTAACCGCCGTCCCCATCCGGAATGATGGCATAGGCCAGTTCGCTGTCTGTCCCGCCGTACGTCTTCTGCCATTCCACCTCGCCCTTTGAGTCCAGTTTCACGATCCAGATGTCAAGGTAGGACGACATGGCCACTTCGGCAAAAAGTTCATCCGGAATCGATGAAATCGGCAGTCCCTCCACCATCTCCTTTTTCTTATCGGCGCTCATGAGAGAGTTCGTATAGTCGTCCCTGTCGAGAGCGTGCCCGACGAAAACGTACCCGCCGTCCCGGGCCGGAACAATCTCGATCCCCATCCCGTAATCGATGTCGCCGATGGCATCCTTGCGCCACTGAATCTCACCGTTCGGGCTCAGCTTGACCAGCCACGTCTTGCTGCCGGTGGCGACGTCCGTACGGTACTTCCCGTAAGATTCGTTGTAGCCGAGGACCAGGTATCCGCCGTCGACGCTCTGGATCAGGGACCTCGCATACACCGGCGTATTACCGAGTGTCACCTGCCATAGCGCCTCACCGGCTTTGCTCACCTCTCCCGCTACGACGTCCCGCGTCAGTTCACCCTGATCGTCGATAGAACTCTTTGTGTACCCCAGATACACGTATCCGCCGTCCGGCGTCTTAAGGAGGCTGTCCAGGTAGACTTCAGGCACGCCGGCGACGGTTTCCCAGGACGTGACCTCGGGGGTATCAGACGAGTTTGCCGGGGATTGATCCGGTGCGGCAGATGCAGACTGAACGCAAACAAGAAGAAGTACGGCCAGGACACTGGCAATTCGATAACAGCGATATCTCAAGCGAAATTTGTCCATGAAAATTTTTATCCGTTTTTAGATAGCAAAAACCTTTCCAAATGTAGGCGGTTTCAGGTTGCAGCACCCATTACCCATGCCGGCATCGTAGTTCTCCGTGGGGATTAAACTTCTATCGTCGGCGTGAGCGGAGTGCTCCAGGGTATCGGAGGGCTTAAGACAATGGATGGAGTACTCAGGAGTAACGATGCATCCCCTTGCCCGGATCGGCAGAACCTGCTTGTTATCCGGGAGCGCTACGGCGTGGCCCGTATCGGCATCTTCGGGTCGGTGGCGCGGAGCGAGGAGACGCCGGCAAGCGACATCGATATCCTGGTGGAGTTCCGGGAGGGGGAGGAGACATTTGATCACTTTATGGACCTCAAGTTCTATCTCGAGGATCTCCTGGGGCGAAAGACAGACCTCGTTATTGCCGATACCCTGAAGCCCCGGATCCGGGATGCCATCCTTGGGGAGGTTGTTTATGCCTGGGGATCTTCTCCTCTATCTGGAAGATGTTTGGCAGAATATTGAGAGATATCCAGACACAGAAGATGGTAGTTAATATAGTCCCAATCCAAAAAAGGTAATTAAGTGCTGGAACGGCCGTAGAGGAGAGACACAGGCGGCATATACGGACAGAACTGTTCCGCCTTTCCCCTCCTCTCCGTTATCCGCTGCACTGCTTCTCTTGAGGTTACGCTATGGATGCTACGACAACAACCCTCGCTCAACTCGAATCACACCTCTGGGAAGCCGCAAACATCCTGCGTGGGCCTGTTGACGCAACTGACTTCAAGACCTACATCTTCCCGCTCCTCTTCTTCAAGCGAATCTCCGATGTGCATGATGCGGAGTATCAGGCAGCTCTTGCAGAATCTGGAGGCGATGAGGAATACGCTCGATTTCCACAGAACCACCGATTCCAGATTCCTCAGGAACGTCGTTGGAACGATGTCCGCACGGTAACGACAAACGTCGGGCAGGTCCTCCAGAAAGCGATGCGCTGTATTGAAACAGCCAACCCAGAAACCCTCTACGGCATCTTCGGCGACGCACAGTGGACGAACAAAGACCGCCTCTCCGATGCTCTGTTGCGCGACCTTATCGAGCGGATTGTCGGGGCTTACGAAGCGTTTTCGGACGAACAGGGGTTTGCAGGTGTGACGGCACCGGAGGAGATCCATGCTCGGGACGGGAACCTTAGCATCCCGTTCTACGTCACGAACGGTGTATCCGCCGAAGGCGGCGGAGGCGTGCCTGCATATCCGGATCTGGCAGAGACTCTTTCGTCCTGGCTTGAAAGTGCCGTCGGTCGCTGGATACCCTTTTCGAGGTCGGCCGATGAACCATAAACAACATGTCTTCGTCAGTTCGGTGCAGAAGGAGCTCGAGGATGAACGGGTCGTTACTCAAAACTTGTTGAACACGGACCCGTTTCTTTCGGGACACTGTACGCCGGTGCTGTACGAGTTCGAGCCTGCGTCACCGGACCGAGACCTCGAAGGATGCCTCAAGGCACTGGATGCAAGTCAGGTATACCTGCTCATCGTAGGATCGCGGTCCGGCAGAGAGATTGACGATATCTCTGTTACGCATCTGGAATATCGACACGCAAAGGAGAGAAAACTGCCAATCCTCATATTCATCAAAGGGGACCGAGGCGTACACCGTGATGCCGGCACCGGTCGTCTGTTAGAGGAGATCGATGCTGACGGATATAAATACAAACGCTTCGGCAACGTCATTGATCTTCAAAAAGAGGTCCGCGTTGCGCTTGTAAAAGTGCTCGAAGAATGCTTTGGGATAGCCCCGTCGTCGGACGAAAATGAGATTGCACAGCAGACCATCGAGGCTACATCTCCCTTTGAATCGCACCTGATGAGACGAGCCCGCTGGATGGACCTCGATCACGACATCGCCCGACAGATGATCGCTGCAGCGGAGGGGCGTGATCCCGCAATGGTTTCTATGCCCGATCTCCTCACCGCCGCTTCACTCCGTGGTTTGGTTTGGCGCGACCCGGAGAGTGGGGAACATTTTGCCACGGCTGCCGGTGTTGTCCTGCTGGCGAAGGATCCTTCCGGGGTCTTTCCCCAGTGCCGCATCCTTGCCGATGCCTACCGCAGCACCGAACCGGACGGCGATCCTCGCGATCACGAGGATATCCGCGCCCCGATGCCAGTGGCAATCGACCGCGCCATTGCCTTTATCGACCGCAACACCCGGCACCCGATGACGGTTGTGGGCCTCAATCGCGTCCGTCTTGATGAATATCCCGTCGAGGCGTTGAGGGAGGCCATGGTCAATGCCGTGGCGCATCGCCAGTATGAGGATGCAGGGAGGAAGATCATGCTCGAAGTATTCTTTGATCGCGTGGTCGTCTCCAGCCCGGGTCTGCCCCCCGCCCCGATCACGCTTACCAGTCTCCGGACAGGGAGGTATCGGCCGTGTTCGCGCAACCCGGTGATCGCCCAGTGTCTCTCGTACTTCCACCGGATCGAGGAGCGCGGTAGCGGATTTCGTCGTATGCGGGAGCAGATGCTCAACCACGGCCTGAATCAACCGCTTTTCGGCACCGATACCGGCTACTTCCAGGTGATCTTTCCTGGACCTGCCGATGATCTCGATCGCCTTCGCGTTCCGGCTTTTGCCTCGGGTGTTCTCGTCACCCCGGCGATCGAGGCCCAACTCAATGAACGGCAGAGGAAGATGGTTGCGCTGCTCGCGACCGGGGAGACGCTGACCAGCCGCAGGTGCGAGGAGGAATTCGGCGTCACCAGGGACACGGCAACGCGGGATTTTGGTCTGTTGATGAAATTGGGGCTGGCCGTCCGGAAGGGCCGGGGGCGCTCGACTGGCTACGTTCTGGCGGAGAGAAAATGAGAAACGAATCGTCAGATAATCGTCAGGCCAAAACCTGTAATCGTCAGATGGATCGCCGCCGCCTTTCGGTGCCGGATCGTAGATAATTGTCTGGTGCGTCACCGGTACCGTCAGGGCGCTGATGGCAGCCACGACCGCTATCAGGAGCACGATGGTGAAGGTGAGGGCGCGGAGAGATTGCCGTCATTTTAAGCCGGAACGGAGTGGCATGACCGGTCGTGACGGCATCTCTCGTTTCAGGTCGAATCCTGGCCGGGTGACCCTCCCGATATTCGACCGGACGATTTAGCGAAACGCTTTTCCGACACTGTCTTGACGATTGAGACGCTGGGACGACTTTTCCCTATCATCCTGTCGGAGTATAACCCGGACTGGCCGGTCCCATCCCCAATGCGAGCAGCCGGGCGATCTCGCGGACGGAGTAGCCGTCGCGGTAGTGCCCCTCCGGGAACCGGAGCAGCGTGAACAGGGTGCTCTCGGGTATCGGAGGGTATAAGACGGTGGATGGAGTACTCAGGAGTAACGATGCATCCCCTTGCGCAGATCCGGCAGAACCTTCGCACCTGCGGTGCTCGAGCTCCTGCCCTTCGGCCAGTCGCACTCCACACCATCCGGGAGCGCTACGGTGTGGCCCGCATCGGCATCTCCGGGTCCGTGATGCAGAACGAGGAGACGCCGGCAAGCGACATCGACATCCTGGTGGAGTTCCGGGAGGGGGAGGAGACCTTCGACACCCGCAGCCTCGCGGTGCTCAAGCTCCTGCCCTGCAGCCAGTCGCACACTTTATGGACCTCAAGTTCTACGTTGAGGATCTCCTTGGACGAAGGACGGACCTCGTCATCGCCGATACCTTGAAGCCCCGGATCCGGGATGCCGTCCTCGGCGAGGTTGTTTATGCCTGGGGATCTCCTGTTGTATCTTGAGGACATCCGCGACGCTGTTGCGTCCATCCGTTCCTATGTCGGGGACCGGACGTTCGAGGAGTTCGTGGAGGATCGCATGCGCCTTGACGCCGTCGTGCTCCGGTTCATCACCATCGGGAAGGCGACGAAACAGATTCCCCCGAGCGTCACCGCCCGCCACCCGGAGATCGAGGCCGGGCTCCGGGAGATCAGCGTTCACTCCTATTCTGCGGTGAAATCGACGATCCTCCGGACCAAACTCGGGCCCCTGGAGGACGCGGTGGAGGGGATGATCCAAGAAGAGGGGCGGTAAGGGGGGTGCCTCCGCATCGTAACTGGCTCCCCTATTGAAAAGCCACTTCGGTTTACCGTCGGAAGAACGGGGCGGCAGTGGCAGCTCCCACCGTGCGCCCCTGTTTAGCAACCATCCGCTTGCACGGATTTTGATTAATGCATACACTTCAGGAGTATGGCCCTTGTCGTCGGCTATTCTTCTCCCGTCTTCGGTGATTTCACCGTATTTATGTCATATCGCATCTCCAGTTGTTCCCGCGCAACAGAGATTGCTGCCTTCAGCCTCTCCTCCAGCACGACCTTGGGCGGCAACTCGGTCAGGTATTCCGCCACGCGGATCCCGCTTCTGCCGAGTTGGAGCAGTTCGATGTGCTCCGCGGACTTTCCAGCGCACAGGATCAAGCCCATCGGGGCCTCTTCTTCAGACCGCCGCTCATATCGGTCGAGCCAGCGCAGGTACAGTTCCATCTGACCTTTATCGGCTGCCTGAAACTTCCCGATCTTCAGATCGATTGCCACCAGCCGGCGCAGCCCGCGGTGGTAGAAGAGCAGGTCGATGTAATAATCCTCCCCATCGATGATAATCCGCTTCTGACGCGCGATAAATGCAAACCCGGCTCCGAGCTCCAGCAGGAACCGCTCGAGTTCCCGGAGGATCGCTGTCTCGAGGTCCCGTTCGCTGTAGGTGTCGGCAAGCCCGAGGAAATCGAGCAGGTACGGATCCCGAAAGACCAGGTCCGGCGTGACACGGCCTTCCTCTCGCAGCACGGCAAGTTCCTGACGGGCAAGTTCTTCGGGTTTTCGGGAGAGAGCGGTGCGTTCGAACAGCATTCCCTGGATCTGGGAGTGAAGCTCCCGCACGCTCCAGCGTTCGATCCGGCACATCTGAACATAGAATTCACGGGCAACGACGTCCTCGATCTGGAGAAGTTCTACGAAATGGGACCAGCTCAATTCTTTCGACACTGTCGAGACAATTTCTTCGGATGGGAACTGCGCTGCAAAACGGATCATCCGGGTCAGATTCGGCTGGCTGTATCCGGGACCGTACTCTGCTATCAATTCTTTCGACAGCGTCGAAAGAATTCTCTTACCGTATGGTGCTCGTTCTTCCTTGAGAATATCCCTGCCGATTCGATCGCCGATATGCCAGTACAGCAGGACCAGTTCGACGTTTACTGCAGTCGCAGCACGGCCTTTGGCTGCCCGGATCATGTCACGGAGTTCTGAAAGGAGGAAGGAGATGTCCTGTTCCGAAGAGTGAATCTCGCTAACCGGTTGCAGCGCTCTGTCCCCGGCGGGTGTATCATGCCGTCTAGCCTTCCGTGTCATCTGCGATCGATCTCCTGGATATTCTCCATGCCGATGTGCGTGTATGGGCCGTCCATTGCGGAGGATATACTCTGGAGAATAGTAAATGCGAAAGAGCACGGAAAAAGATAGTGATCCGACCACGCGTGATGCGGGACTGTCCGGCCACGGTGGCAGGATGCGAGCTCCCGGGTATCGGAGGGTATAGGACGGTGGATGGAGTACTCAGGTGTAACGATGCATCCCCTTGCCCGGATCCGGCAGAACCTCTGTACTATCCGGGAGCGCTACGGCGTGGCCCGTATCGGCATCTCCGGGTCTGTGGGAGACGCCCGTAGGCGATATCGACATCCTGGTGAAGTTCCGGGAAGGGGACCTTCTACTCGAAGCCTGATGGCTTCTTACGCTCCGCACTGCACCTGTCCTTTGTGCTTTGCCCGGATCGACCGTTCGATACTCTCTGTAGCTGAAGGGCTGCGGCTGTTTGAGGTGCTGAATGATGTTGTCGTTCCTGAGGGGCGGAGGTCACGTGCCGGGGTTGCGGCGGTACCGGTTGTCAGCATAGGGGCCCAAAAGAGTACAGAAGTAAGGCCGGGAATGTGGGACAACCTAATGCGTTGATGCTGAGAAGTGCCTCAAAGTTGTATAAACCCCGAAAGCAACGGAAGAAAGACGGGATCGGACTCGTGGAGAAGCAGAGCAAAGCAGTCCGGATTGATTTAACGAAACGTTTTTCCGACATTGTCGGGAAAAATTACCGTAAGCGCAGGTTCCATGGTGCCTTACCGCGTATGCCTCGTTAGATTGCAATACTCGGGTGATGAACTTGGTAAAACCGCTGAATGAAATGAGTCTTGAAGAACTGGGACGACTTTTCCCTATCATCCTGTCGGAGTATAACCCGGATTGGCCGGCGATATATTCCACTGAAAAGGAACTTATCGAACACGCTGTCGGCAGGCACCACATCAAACGGATCTCGCATTACGGCAGCACCTCCATCCCCGGGATCATCGCAAAGCCGACAATCGATATCCTGCTCGAAGTGAGCGACAATTGCGACAATGAGGAGTTGATTCGCAATTTGGTGGACATCGGGTACCTCTACGACCCCCAGCCACGCGATCCGCCGCCTCACATGATGTTCATGAAGGGGTATACGCCGGAAGGGTTTGTGGGACAGACCTACCATATCCACGTCCGCTATGGCGGCGACTGGGATGAGCTGTATTTCCGGGATTATCTTATTCTCCATCCTGATGCTGCGGAGGAATATAGCAAACTGAAACGCCGTCTCAAAGAAGAGTATCCGTTCGACCGCGAGGCCTATACACAGGGAAAGACGGCATTCATACGGTCCGTTGTAAAGGAAGCACGGAATGAACCGGGCAGAATTGAGTGATTGTACCATCGGCCCGGTGCTGAAGGGTCTTGTCGACAGCGGGCTTCTAACGAGGGAGGTTGCCAGGTTCGAGAATAAATGGAAGATGTTTTACAAACCGACCGGTCTGGGGTTGCGGCTGTTTGAGGTGCTAGACGATGTCGCCATTCCAAAGGGGCGGGGGCCTCCGGAGCCGCGGGCAGGGGTTGCGGGGACCTCAATCTCCGGCGCAGGCGCGGGAAGGAACGCAGGAATCCGCGGAAAGTGCGCTAGGCAACCTGATACGCCGGCCTTGAGGTGTGCTGCAAATACGTATAGACCCTGGAAAGGCACGAGAGAGAAACGAGACCGGACCTCCAAGAAGGGTAGAGTAAAACGTTCTGGATTGGTTTAACCAAACTGCCAATCTCGATCTTTACGCAGTATATGCAAAATCCAACCCCGCTTGACCTTGGTCTACCCTGTTACTCCCGGGACAGCGGGTCTCGTGACCTCCTCTTCTCGGCTCCCTGCTCCAACGATCACACGCATCGCCTCGGCCAGCGATCTCCGGAATGCTGCCCAGCCTTCGTCTGTGTTCAGGTTTTCCGAGAGGTGGACTGAGCAGATGTAGAGCGGTATAGTGCGCATTGAGCCATCTTTGTCTGTGTAAGCAAAGAGAAATGTGCCATATTCTACGGCTTCGGTTTCAGGATAAAGGAGCATGGCGCCGGACGCATGGAGTTTGGTGACGTAGGCATACATCTGATACATGTCGGGCTGCTTGACTTCGAATCGGGGATCATCGAAGTTGAGCAACTTGTACTTTGTGTCGATGATAGCCGTGGCAGCACCATCCCGTATAGTGATATCTGGTATGAGCCTGAATGCTTTTCTTCCGGTGGTGGCATTCTCTGCCAGATGCCCTATCGGCTCCTGTGGTTGGACCTCCACTTGCTTTCCGAAGAAGTAGACAGGGTCGTCCAGCAACACCTGGGCGACGAACTCCTCAAAGAGCCTCTCCATCGGGAGCAAGAGGGAGAACGTTTCTGCATGGGATGCCCGAAGCGTGAGAGTAGAATGCGCAAGAAATATCCGGCAAACTCGGATGAACGGCTCGAACCGCTGGTTCAGTCGGGTGAACCGGATCCGGTCGACCTCGGTAAGGGTCACCGGTGTGAGACTGACGGGTTCAAGCACGTTGTTAATATATTTGAGGAGCCGGAAGTTCTCGGAACTTCTTACCATCCGAGACATGAGGTGGCAGGTGTATTTGAGCGTCCTGTTCAAGGTGTTGTCTCTGGAAAATTCATGAAAGATGCAGGGGACAATGTGAAGTTTGGCAGGATTTGTGTAACGCCGTGTGTCAATCCGCTCCCGGACGAAATGTAGTTCTTCGCTTCTTCTAACGTACTCCCGGACTTGGTTCGATTTGATGGGCTCAGCGAGGTTCTTCGCGAATAGCCAGACAAAGACCTCAAAGAATTCAAACTCCTCGGTGTCGAGATCTGCCGTATCAATCTCGGTGATCGGGAGTGATTCGGTGTAGGAGAGCATCTTGAGGACGTTGCCGGCGATGACAGATTTATGAGCTTCATACCTGTCATTCTTGAAGAGTTTGGGAAGAATCTGGATCGTGAGATCTCCAACCCTGACTACGCCGATGTAGTTCAGGGGTTTGAGCGTTTTCCGGCCGATATCAAGGAAGTATTTCGTCCTGTTGAGACACTCGAGTTCCTGGAGGGTCTCCTCCGTTAAGTACAGCACATTCTCCGTTGCAGAGAATGAATCGGTCTCTGAGGCCGGTTCGTACCGGTAGGAGACATACTCAAAGAGTGTCGCAACCGTCTTGCTCACAGCAGTCCACCAGTTGGTTCTGCTTTGGTTTTCTCGATGAGCCGGGAGCATGCCTGAATGAAATCATCACCACACAGCGGGTCTCTGAACCTGAATGATCGGCCATCGACCTCCACGAACTCTTTGCCGAGGAGCTTCTCAAGTTTTGCAGGAGCGTCGTAGAAGTACTCCTGAAGCAGTGGGAGAATCTCATGATACCAGGTGAAGATGAGCGATTCTATCGCCTCGTCCACATTTGTTGCCTCACTCATACGCATGAGATAACTGTGCCCGATCTGATGATCTCTATCATAGAGGGTGGTTACTTGCTGGTTGATGTAGGAGAGGAGATCGATCGAGAGTGAGTAAATCTCTCGCAGGTCTGCATCTTCACTCGTGAGAATCTGTTTAAGCACCTCATAATCAGGCATCAGCTCGATGAACCCAAACCGCCGGCGGAGAGCGATGTCAATGAGGGCGATACTCTTGTCTGCCGTGTTCATGGTGCCGAGGATGTAGAGATTCGGCGGGATGCCAAAGGAGGTCTTTGAATACGGCAATGTTGTAACCATCTGGTTCTTTGCCAATAGTCGCTTGTCAACTTCGATAAGCGTGATCAGCTCCCCGAAGATGCGGGAGATGTCACCACGGTTGATCTCATCGATTGTCAGGTAAAAGGGAACACTATCAATGTGTTCTCGGGCTTCCTGCTCCTCGTCAGGGTGCAGTGTTGGCATCTTTCCCTTCTCATACCAGACTTTCTGTATCCCGGCTTCTTGCATAAGGGCATTGAAGGCCTCCCGACAGAGCCGCTTGAAGATTCCCTCCTGGATCACGTACTGGATCTGCCCTTCGTCCGTGTTGACCGGCCGGAGCCCCTCGATGAACTCTTCATACGAGAAAGATTGGTGGAACGTGACAAACTCGTAAGGTTTTACCGTCTCATCTTCTTCGGTAAGTGTCAGGTGCAACTCATCAGGATCGACCTGTGTGAGTGAAAGCAACTGAAGTGCTTCATCATATTCAAGGGGAAAGAGCGTTCCACGGAGGTTTACCTTGACCGGTGCTGCATCCGAGAGAAGATCATCGGTTTTTAGCGTTTGCCAATCGGGGCCTTCAACTCCCTTTATGCCTTTGATGAAGACCTTCGGGTAGCCGTCAATTCCGGGCTCTTTCCGTACGCATTGGGCGATTGCATAGACTTTGTGGTATTTCTTCCCGGCATAGACGAAGACGATATCATCCTGTTGAATCTCTTCAAATGCACTTCTGTACTTCCCGGGCCAGAGTTCTGTCTCTTCTCTCCAGAGATTCTCCGGATCCCATCGTTCGGGGTTAATGGTGAGCCAGAAGAATCGTGTATCTTCCAGAATGTTTTTTCTCTTGACTGTTGTTGCACCGCGCTGCTGGACAAACTCCTTAACTACCCATGTCTTCCCGGTTCCCGGAGGGCCGTAGAGGATTATCTGATTTTTCCTTTTCAGTAACGATCTCATGTGCTCAAAAAGCGGATTGATCCTTTTTCCATCCCCATTGGACATGAGATGAAGTATCGTCTCAAAATCATCTTTCGAAAGTTCGATAATGGTATTCCGCCAGTTTCCTTTAATCGATCCGGGTTTGTCTGCCACACCGCCGGTGATTATCCAGTCTACGTTCCGATAAAATGGTTGTTCCAGATTTTCATCGATCTTTGTAGGCGACTTCACTATGCCGATGCCAAGGATCTTCTTCATGCCCTTGTTCGCAACGATGTAATCGCCTTCCTTCATCTCGTGTGTGAAGTTCCAGAACATTTCGGACTGGATCCGGAAGGCTCCTGGCTTCCGGAGATAATCGTATGCAGGGTTTGCTGAGTTTTCATCAGCTATTTTCTGAATTTCGGACTGGAAAGACTTGAGTTCTGGGGCGTCCCGAAGCCTTTCACCATAATATTCTGTGAATTCGTTGAAATCTACACTTGCAATGCCCTGAGGCATCCACACGCTCTCCCAGTATACTGCGTTCCAACCAGGAGCAACTTTCCAGTAGCGTACACTCTGGGAAAGATCGTCATATCTCCACCACAGGGCATCCAGTGTCCAAAGGTCAATAGCCAGTTCGTCGGCGAGCGCCACCAGAACATTGTTGATAGCACGGTACTGTTCACCAAATGATGCGCCTCGGCGAAGCTCTGGCCATAATCCGGCTTTCCCAAGACCGTTTTCTGATGTTCCATTCCAGATCCCATATGTTTCCGGGAATTCTATCAAGAGAATTGCGGTGAGAATTGCCTTTCCGAGCCCTTTTACCGGCTTGTTCTGCTTGGGATTGACCCGATCTAAGCGTTCACTGATGGGTTGTGATTCATCGGCCAAGACGGTGAGCGCCTGCCTCAGCGACTCCATATTGGCCGTAACGGATGGTGTCTGACGATACAGATTCGTCCAGTGCTTGTTGTTCTCGAAGAGAAGGAATTCCGCGAATCTCTCTTGGGAAAGGTTCTGGATGTTCGATGGTGCAAAGACCGGCTGATATTTTGCGATTACTTCATTTCTTGCCTGAATAATATCCTGTAATTCCCCATCCGTGGCAGACTGTCGAAGGAGTTCTTTCAGGCGCTTGACCACACGCTCAAAATTTGAACGCACTACTACAGCAAACCCCAGATTTCGCAGATATGTATTTGCTTCCTCTCCTCCGCTGAACTCCGACGCAGGGAGATCCTCACCGTTCGCATATCGATTTGCTATGGAGAGGACATATTTTGGTGGGAAGAAATGTTTGTTGAAGATGAGCTCAAACCTTGTCGCTTCACGGTCAGAAGGTATAGTCCCTGGTTTAATGTCATTTAACGCTTGAAGCACATGCTCCCGGGTAATGTTCTTTGGAATTCCCACCTGTCCATCTCCATGTTCCTATGACATGGGATGTCATCACATCGGTATTTAATCGCTTTGAAATCATTTTAGGTCTTTTGGAGATGAGTAATTGTTTGTAATGTTATAATGAGCCTTTAATTGTGCCTTCTATAGGATCTGGGGTGCCACCAATATTCTCCCGATCATGACCACACATGCCAAGTGAATCAGTCCCATTAATGAGTGCTCATATCGCTCGTATCGGGGAGTAATCTTCTTGAACGCCTCAATCCAACTGAAGAACCGTTTTACCGCACTGCGCTTCTTGTAGAGTATCGGATCGAACCAGATAGGTCTTCCTTGCTTCGGGTGTTTCCAGAATCTCCAGTTTACCGGGATAGTTCTCTTGATTCTTCGTTTTCGGTTGTACTGGCGAATTTCCCGGGCATCGTAGGCTGCATCTGCGGAGATGATTGCAGGACGTTCTTGCACTTCGGAAATCTCAAACGCTTCGAGAGTTAACTTGTAGAGCCGGGAATCATGGACATTTGCCGGCGCAACTGTGCAGGCAAGGGGAAGACCGTTCCGATCGACCAGAGCACTCAGTTTGTTCCCGTTTACTTTTTTATAGCCATCATAGCCGATCGATCCCCTTTTTTCGCCAGGATATCCTTCATATCTGTCGCACAGTGGGGGAGATCGCTTTTTTGATCTCGTATCCGGATCGGAGAAGGTCAAGGGAGATTGCCTGGTACACTCCTTTCTCGCAGAGTTCGAGGTGGTACCGGTGAACCGTTGATTTCGTACCATATTTCGCTGGTACATCAAGCCAGGTACACCCGGTCGTGAGAACATACAGGATGCCGTTGAACAACCCGCGGGGGTCACACCGTGGGCGGCCAATGTGCGGCTTCGTTGGCGGGAGGTATTTCTGAACAATCTCCCAGAGATCATTGTCAATTTCTCGAAATGCCCCAATTTCCGATTTTATTTGAGAGATCCCATATTTTTGGGATTACCTTTAGGACAATCACTATGACCTGGGATCCATCCGGTCTCTGATGTCAGCTGCCCTTATGAACACGAGGTGTGATGCCACGATTCCGATAATTGCCATTATGCCCGCAATTGAGATGACAATTTTCCGGCCCGCCGGTACATAGAATGACTGGTGTGGATCGGCTACCATGATGGGCTTCCCACTGGCCGCGGCCCCCATTAACTCGACTGCTTGACCAACTAAGTTGCTTCCCACAACATTCGCATCTACCCCCAGCTTTCCTAAATGCCTGTTCTATTTCCTCAGGAGTAAATTCATAGCCATTCGCCATAAACAAATCACCTGAATTCAAATTTTCCTGATTTTACGATAAAGCTTTCTTTGACTAGATCTTATGTGCTAACGACGAAGATGATCTTCTCTTTTTCGTTTTTGAGTTATCACATGATAGAAAATAAAAAGTCTAGGATATATTTATCAATCTCACCTTGTCCTTACTAACAGAGTTTAATCACAATGAACGCATAATCAAAAATCAGTGTATTCAAAAAGAGCCCAAGACGATAATGGAATAAGTCAAAAGCAGTATGCTGCTAAGGGGATTCGAACCCCTGTCGTCGGCGTGAAAGGCCGACATGATTGGCCTCTACACTATAGCAGCATGCACGATGT
>ENA-UOOI01000547-UOOI01000547.1-fermentation-metagenome-genome-assembly--contig:-NODE-547-length-47163-cov-9.096884_pt1 | contig 47163 bp, 41 predicted proteins | sample MGYA00245779_ERZ724027 | MGnify/ENA primary metagenome ERZ724027 (study PRJEB28704, sample SAMN03018318) | fermentation metagenome | biome: anthropogenic terrestrial biome; feature: soil; material...
GGCCCTGCTGGAGATGAAGCTCGAGGGGATGAACCCCGGAACGCTTTATTGACGAAGGGCGGCGGAACAAAGCCCGTATCGTAAGATAAAAAAAAGCGTCCCCCCGGGTACACCCACCCGGAGGGACGCTGTCGTCTGTCAAATCTCAATGTTTTTTATTCTCTTTATAATAGGAGGACGGCATGTTTACCTCGAGCTGCTTGCCGGTGCCGTTGACGACGCAGTCGAGCGGATCCTCCGCCACATGGACCGGCATGCCGGTCTCCTGTTCGACCAGTTTGTCCAGCCCGCGCAGCAGCGCGCCGCCGCCGGTGAGCATGATGCCGTGGTCGATGATGTCCGCCGAAAGCTCCGGCGGGGTCTTTTCGAGCGTGCTGCGGACCGCGTCGACGATCAGCGCCAGCGGATCGCTCAGCGCCTCGCGCACCTCCTGCGCGGTGATGGTCACGTTCTTCGGCAGGCCGTCGACCAGGTTGCGGCCCTTGATCTCGACGGACGCGTTCTCGTTGTCCTCCGTCGGAAACGCCGATCCGATGCGGATCTTGATGTCCTCGGCCGTGCGTTCGCCGATCAGCAGGTTGTACTTTTTCTTGACGTAGGAGATGATCGACTCGTCGAACTTGTCCCCCGCGCAGCGGACCGAACAGGAGGTGACGATGTCCCCGAGCGAGATCACGGCGACCTCCGCCGTGCCGCCGCCGATGTCCACGACCATGCTTCCGGTCGGCTCGGAAACCGGAAGCCCCGCGCCGATCGCGGCCGCCATCGGCTCCTCGATCAGCTCGACGTTGTTCGCGCCGGCCTGCCGCGCGGCGTCCTCCACCGCGCGGCGTTCGACTTCCGTGACACCCGAGGGAATGCAGATGATGATGTGCGGCTTGGAAAACGCGTTCGATTTCACCGCTTTGCGGATAAAATGCTTGAGCATGGTCGCCGTGATGTCGAAATCCGCGATGACGCCGTCCTTCATCGGACGGACGGCCACGATTGAGCCCGGCGTGCGGCCGATCATCTCCTTGGCCTGTTTCCCGACCGCCAGGACGGTGTCCGAACGGACGTCGACCGCGACGACGGAAGGCTCGCGCATCACGATGCCCTTGCCTTTCATGAACACCAGCGTGTTTGCCGTACCCAGGTCGATCCCTATATCCTTTGAAAACATCCTGTTTTTCCCCTTTCCAATCATCCGGGCCGCGATCGGTTCCGGAAGCTCCGGCCCTTTCCTATTATAACCCGAACGGCGGCGTTTCTCAACTACGAATTCCGAAAAACGCGCGCCCAAAGGGATCTACTTCGCCCTGGCGCCCAGGTTCTGGAGAATCCGGTTGATTTTTGCGATCGGCAGGCCGACGACGTTGTAAAAATCGCCGTTGATCCGCTTGACGAAAAGTGCGCCGCGCCCCTGGATGCCGTAGGCCCCGGCCTTGTCGGACGCCTCTCCCGTCGCGACGTAGGCGCTGATTTCCGCCGGCGTCAGCGCATAGAATTCGACGGAGGTGCACTCGTGCCCGCACAGGAAATTTTTCCCGCTGATCACGGTATAGCCGGTGTAAACCTGATGTACGTTCCCGGAAAGAAGTTTCAGCATGGCGTTCGCCATTTCGTCGTCCTTCGGTTTCCCGAGGATCCTCCCCTTGAGTACGACGACGGTGTCCGCCGCCAGAACGGTGTCTTCCGGGTGGAGCTTGGCGACGGCCTGCGCCTTCCGCATCGCGAGCTGTTCCACCATCTGCATCGGGGGCGTCCCGTGCGGAAAAGCCTCGCTGACGTTCGCCGGCACCGCGGTAAATTCGTAGCCGGCCATCGCGAGCAGCTCTTTGCGGCGCGGCGAGGTGGATGCAAGCAGTAACATGGTTTCGATACCCCTATCCTTATTTAATGAATTCTGTTGTAACCCAAAAGCGCCGCGAGCAGCAGCAGCGCCTGCGCGACGTGGATTTCCACCGTCATTCCGAACGTGAAGCGGACGACGGAAAGGTCGACGTTCACGGTCGAAATCCCGAAGCTGGCGCCTGCGCTCAGAAAAGAAAGGAACCGAACGCCGACGCACGCTTCGGAGATCGCCTTGCCCAGCACCACCGCCAGCAGGAGCAGGACGACGAGCAGAAGCGTTTTTAGAATACCCTTTTTCATAAAAAATCTTTCCGGCAAAAAATGGCTATCGTCCGGTGGAGCCGAACGCACCCGCGCCGCGCGCCGTTTCGCCGAGATCCTCCGTTTCGATCAGCTCCGTCTGGAACACGGGCAGCACGACGAGCTGCGCGAACCGCTCGCCGGGGGAAAGAACGTAAGGCGTATGGCCGGTGTTGCCGATGCCGACGATCAGCTCGCCGCGGTAGTCGCTGTCCACGACGCCGACGGCGTTCGGCAGCGCGACGCCGTGGTTGACGCCGAGGCCGCTGCGCGCGAAGATCAGCGCGACGGTGCCGGCGTCCGGCAGCGCGATCGCGATGCCGGTCGGGATCTTGTAGAGCCCGCGCGGCTCGATCGTGACCGGCGCGTCGAGGCAGGCGTACAGGTCGAGACCCGCCGCGCCCGCGCTGCCGCGCGTCGGCAGCTTGGCGTTCTTTCTGAGCTTTTTGATTTTGACTTTTTTGTTCATTTGCTTTCTCCCAACGGATCTTTGCGCCCGGACCGGGCCGTTCCGAATCCGCGGTAGGAAAGGCCGCGCGTAAACGAGTTTTCCTCCCGCGCGGCCGGGACCGGGGAATCCGGGCGGTAGGCTTTCAGAATCCCGTCCGCCTCCCGCGCGCTTTCGGTCGAAAAGCGCAGAAGGCCGAAATCGATGTTTCCGAGGTCCGCCCTGCGGTCGGCAAGCCACAGCGGGACGCAGTTGAGCACCTCGCTGCACGCGCCGCAGCACTGCACCGGGAACCGGGCGCCCCGGCGGTCGGTCAGCTCCGGCGGCGTTTTGCAGGAAAGGCAGCCCCTTTTCGAATTGGCCGCCGGGCAGTTCCGGCAGAGCATCAGCGGAAGCCTGCCGTAGACGAGCAGGCCGCGCGGGAAGTCCCCGCCGATGTCCGCCGCTTCCCGCAGCGTCAGCTCGAACGAAAGCTCCGCGTCTTTGAGGCCGAGGCCGCGGTACCATTCGAGCGCCGGGGTGTTCGTGATGTTGAGCGAGAAGCCCCCGTGCACGGCGAAGCCGCAGTCGAGGGCGAGGCGCACGCCGTCGAGCGTGCCCGCCCACACGTCCGCTACGCCGGCCGCCTTCGCGTTTTCGAGCCGCCTGCGCACGGCGTTTTCAAGGCCGAACATCCCGCGCGGCAGCTCGACGGCGGCGGGAAAGCCGTCCTCCAGCAGTTTGGCGAGCCGGTGCGGGGGCGTTGTGCAGGGGACGTAGGCGAATTCAAGGGACTTTGCGGTTTCGGGCAGGTCCGCGGTCGGGAAACGCGCCCGCAGCTTCGGCGTTCCCGCCCGGTGCGGCGGGAACGCGGGGTCCGGCGCGTCCGTCCACGCGACGGCGGGCCGTTCGGCCCGCCGGTCCAGAAGCGCCGAGAGCGCTTCGCGCCGCAGGCGGTTGAGCGCGGAAACCGGGACGGCCAGGCCGCCGTCGAGGTCCACGTCCGTCTTTCGGGCGAAAAACGGAGTCCCGCCGGTCTTTTCGAGCTGTTCCCGGCAGCGCGCCGCGTCGAGCGCCCGGTGCTCCGCCGGCGCGGGGACCGGACCCGAAGCGGCGGCAAAAACGCCTTCCCGGTCGCGGACTTCGAGCTTCATCGGTCTATTATATTTGATTTCGAGCGTAAAATCAACGGGAATTTTCGTCGATTCTTTCGAAACGAGGTCCTTCAGGTCGCACAGCGCGGCGCCCGAGGCCGAGACGTCCTCCTTCGAGCGCACGCCGAACATCTCCCGCCCGCGCCTTGCGTCCGGGTAGCCGGTCGTAAAACCCGAGCGGGAGAACACGGCCGCAAGGTCCCGCAGCAGCTTTTCCGGGATCTTTTTCCCGTCCGCCGCCAGCCGGCAGGCCGCCGTCGCGGCCGCGACGTATTCCGGCCGCTTGAGCCGCCCCTCGATCTTCGCGCAGACGACCCCGGCCTCCCCGAGTTCCCCGAGCCGGGAAATCATCGAAAGATCCCTGAGGCTCAGGTCGTGCCCCGTGCCGCCCGGGGCGGAAAACGGCAGGCGGCAGGGCTGCGCGCACAGACCCCGGTTCCCGCTGCGGGAACCGAGCACGGAGCTGAAATAGCACTGCCCGCTGACCGACATGCACAGAGCGCCGTGCACGAACGCCTCGAGCTCGATCGGGCAGGCGGCGCGGATTTCGCGGATCTCGGAAAGCGAGAGCTCGCGCGCGAGCACGACGCGCGCGAATCCCGCGCCGAACAGAGCCCGCGCGCCGGCCGGCGTGTGGACGCCCGTCTGCGTGGAGGCGTGCAGGCGCAGGCCCGGCGCGCGGCGGAACAACAGGGACGCGAGCCCCATATCCTGAACCAGGAGCGCGTCGACGGGCAGCGAGCAGGCGCGGCGCACGAACCGAAGCGCGGCGGGAAGCTCGGAATCCAGCAGCAGCGTGTTGACGGCGAGGTAGACCTTCACGCCCCGCGCGTGGCAGGCCCGCACGGCGTCCCGAAGCTCCCCGTCGGAAAAATTTTTCGCGCCCGCGCGCGCGGAAAAACGCGCCCCGCCCAGGTAGACGGCGTCGGCGCCCGCGCGGACGGCCGCGGCCAGGCTTTCCGGCGAGCCGGCGGGGGCGAGGACCTCGATCCTACGGCTCATCGTTCTTCTTTTCGAAAAAACTCATGAAGCCCTCGGGGTCCGGCCCGCCGTCCTGCGGGGTCGCGCGCGAAAAGCTGCCCGTGCGCGGGCGGGGCACGTCCGCCCCGGGCGCGATCGGCGGCGCCTTTTCGGCGGGAGCGCCCTCGGCGTTTTCGTTTCCGCCGGAAGAAAGCCGCGCGCGCAGCGTCTGGATCTCGCGCTTGAGGCGCTCGATTTCGCGCCGGGATTCCTCCGATTCCAGGCGGGCGCGGGAGGAGTCCTCCAGATAGTCGCGGATCTGGGAGCGCAGATTTTCGGCGGAGCCGGCCGCCTTGCGCGCGTCGTCGCAGTAGCTCAGCGCGGCGGTGACCGCCGCCATCGTGACGGAAAGCCGATCGTTTTTCGCCATGATGTCTCCGATCCTTTTCTGGACCTCTTCCCCGACGGAACGGATATAGTTTTCGCTGTCCTCAGAGCTGATGACGCACTCGCAGCCGCAAATATTCAGTTTGATCCTGTTCTTGCTCAAATCCATTCATTCCCTTTCGCGCATCCGGCGTTTTCCATTTCCGATTGCCTTGGATAGATCCTATTATAATCTATTTTTTTATGAGATGAAAGGGATTTCGCGCGTTTTTCCCGTCCCGGTCCCGGCGGTCCGCCGGAAGCGTCGGATTGACCGCATTCGGCGCCTGGAGAAAATCAGATTTTAGGAAAAATGTACAAATTTTGATCAAATATCTTTTCCAATACATCGTGCGGGCAAACGGGAGGGAAAATACCAGGGAACGGCGGCGCGCCGCGGAAAACGGCAGCGTGCCGGGCCGCTCCCCCGCCCCCGGGCCGTTCCTTGAAAAGAGGTTGATTTTGGTGTATCATAAACAAAACGGAAAACAGGCAACAAATTGACTGGAGGGTCGCGCTTTATGGACAACAGGCAGCCGGTCGAAAAGATACAGGAATCCATTTGCAGCATGCTGGAGCTGGTTTTCGGCGTCAGTCTCCACAACGCAACCGACGAACAGTGCTACAAGGCGGTTGCGCTGTGCGCGCGCGACCTGATGGAAAAACGGCGCAGCGCGTTCGCCGCCGCCGCCGAAAAAACGAAAACGAAGCAGATCTATTACCTTTGCATGGAGTTTTTGCTGGGCCGCTCGCTCAAAAACAGCCTTTACAACCTGGGCCTGGAGGAGGACTACCGTCAGGCCCTCGCGGGCCTCGGGTTCAAGCTGGACGCGCTTTACGAGCAGGAGCCGGACGCGGGGCTCGGCAACGGGGGGCTCGGCCGGCTGGCCGCCTGCTTCCTCGACGCGATGGCCACGCTCGGGTACCCGGCGACGGGCTACTCCCTGCGCTACGAATACGGCATTTTCCGGCAGAAGCTGGTGGACGGCTGGCAGACGGAGCTGCCGGATTTCTGGCTGCCGGGCGGCAAGATCTGGCTGCGCAGCGAGCCGGAAAAAAGCGTGGAGGTCCACTTCAACGGGACGATCGAAGATTACTGGAACAATCAGTTCCATGTGGTGAACCACAAAAACTACACGAAGGTGGCCGCCGTGCCGTACGACATGTACGTTTCCGGGTACGGCGGCAACGGGATCAGCCGGCTGCGCCTGTGGGCCGCGACCAGCGAGGCGTTCGACATGAAGCTGTTCAACGGCGGCGACTACCTGCGCGCCGTGGAGCAGAAGGCGATGGCGGAGACGATCACGAAGGTCCTCTACCCGGACGACAACCACCCGGAGGGGAAGAGCCTGCGCCTTTCGCAGCAGTATTTCCTCGTTTCCGCGTCCGTGCAGGACATCATCCGGCACCACCTGTTCCGGAACCGCTCGCTCGACGACCTGCCGGACACGATCGCGATCCATCTCAACGACACGCACCCGGTGCTCGCGATTCCGGAGATGATGCGCGTGATGATGGACGAATGCGGCTACGGCTGGGACGCCGCGTGGGAGATCGTGCGGGAGGTGTTCGCCTACACGAACCACACCGTGATGTCGGAGGCGCTCGAGTGCTGGGGCATCGATCTGTTCAAATCCCGCCTGCCGCGCATCTACCAGATCGTCGAGGAGATCAACCGCCGCTTCTGCGCCGGGATGCACAACAAGGGCGTGGACGGGTACAAGGTCGGGCGCATGGCGCCGTGGAACGACGGCTTCGTCAAAATGGCGAACCTCGCCGTCGTGGCGTGCCACAGCGTCAACGGCGTGTCGAAGTTGCACAGCAGGATCCTCCGGGACCGGGTGTTTCACGACTTTTACACCGAGATGCCGGAAAAGTTCACGAGCGTGACGAACGGGATCGCCCACCGGCGCTGGCTCTGCCAGGCGAATCCGGGCCTTTCCGCCCTGCTGACCGAGCTGATCGGCGACGGATTCGTGCGCGACGCGGCCGAGCTTGAAAAGCTGATGGCGTTCCGCGACGACCCGGCGGTGCTGGAGCGCATCGGGCGGATCAAGCGCGAAAACAAGCTGCGCCTCGCCGCATACGTCAAGCGGGAAAACGGGATCGAAATCGACCCGGATTCGATCTTCGACGTACAGGTCAAGCGCCTGCACGAATACAAGCGCCAGCATCTGAACGCGCTCCAGATCCTCGCGGACTACCTGCGCCTGCGCGAAAACCCGGGGATGGAGTTCGTCCCGCGCACCTACCTGTTCGGCGCGAAGGCGGCCGCCGGCTACTATTTTGCGAAGGAGATCATCCGTTTCATCGTCGACCTCGGCAAGACCATCAACGCCGACGAGCGGGTCAACGGGAAGATGCGGGTGGTCTACCTGGAGGATTACCGCGTGACGCTCGCGGAACTGCTGATGCCCGCGGCGGACATCAGCGAGCAGATCTCGCTCGCGGGGACGGAGGCCAGCGGCACGAGCAACATGAAGCTGATGATCAACGGCGCGGTCACGCTCGGGACGCTCGACGGGGCGAACGTCGAGATCCGCGACGCCGTCGGCGAGGAAAACATGATCCTGTTCGGCATGAGGGCCGAAGAGGTCCGGAAGCGCAGGGAAACGGGGTACAAACCGGGCGAGATCGCGAAAGAGAACCCGGAGCTGGCGGCGGCCCTCGCGGAGATGAAGAAGGGATTCTGCGGCGTCGGGTTCGGGGACATCGCGGATTCGCTGCTCACGTCCGACCCGTACATGGTTCTGGCCGACTTCGATTCCTACGAGGCGGCGCGCCGGAAATCGGAGCGCCTGTACCGCGACGCCGCGGGATGGCGGCGCATGGGCCTTGTCAACACCGCGAAAGCCGGAGCCTTTTCGGCGGACCGCGCGGTGCGCGAATATGCGGACCGCATCTGGCACGCGGAACCGGTGCCGGACTTCGGCCGCGGCTGATCCGGGGAGGGATTCCGCAATGGCCGTCGCGTTCGATTCAAGAAATCCGATGTACCGCGATCCGCCCGGCCCCGTTCCGGACAAAACGCCGGTGCATTTCAGGCTCACCCTGCCGCGCTCGCTCGGCTGCTCCGGCGCGCATCTGTCCGTGACGAACGGCGCGGGCGGGCGCGAAACGGTGCTCGATCTGTTCTGGTGCGGCATGAACGGCGACCGGGCCGAGTGGTGGGAATGTCATTTCGCCGCGGAGCAGCCCGGGGTCTATTTTTATTTTTTCCGGCTGGACACCCCGTGCGGCGTGCGGCGCCTGACACGCGGGACGGGCGGGGAGGCCGTGTTCGACGGCGGGCGGCCGTGGCAGCTCACGGCGTACCGGCGCGGCTTTTCCACGCCCGGATGGCTCGCCGGCGCGGTGATGTACCAGATCTTTCCGGACCGGTTCTTCCGGTCCGGAAAAGAAAAGCCCGGCGTGCCCGCCGACCGGAAGCTGCACGGAAGCTGGGACGAAGGCCCGGATTGGAAGCCGGACGAGCGCGGGCGGGTCACGAATTCCGATTATTTCGGCGGGGACCTCGAGGGGATCCGGGAAAAGCTCGGATACCTCCAGTCCCTCGGCGTGACCTGCCTGTACCTGAACCCGGTTTTCGAGGCGCATTCGAACCACCGGTACGACACGGCGGACTATGAAAAGATCGACCCGCTGCTCGGGGACGAAACGGATTTCCGCGCGCTCTGCCGCGAGGCGGGCGCGCTCGGGATCCGGGTGCTGATCGACGGCGTGTTCAACCACACGGGCAGCGACAGCGTCTATTTCAACCGCGAGGGGCGCTACCCGGGGCCGGGCGCGTATCAGTCGAAGGATTCGCCGTATTTTCCGTGGTACCGGTTCCAGAGCTGGCCGGACCGCTACGACTGCTGGTGGGGGTTCCCCACTCTGCCGGAGGTGAACGAGGAGGACCCGGATTACCTCGATTACGTCTGCGGGCCGGACGGGATCGTGAGGCGGTGGCTGCGGGCCGGGGCGGCCGGCTGGCGGCTCGACGTGGCCGACGAGCTGCCGGACGCGTTCCTCGAGGCGCTGAGGCGGGCGGCGAAGGCGGAAAAGCCGGACGCGGTGATCGCCGGGGAGGTCTGGGAGGACGCCTCGAACAAGATCTCCTACGGAAAGCGGCGGCGCTATCTGCTCGGGGACCAGCTCGACAGCGTAATGAACTACCCGTTCCGCGGCGCGGTCCTCGGCTTTCTGACCGGGGGGAAAGCCGAAGCGGCGATGGAAACGGTCCTGTCGGTGCTCGACCACTATCCGCCGCAGGTGGTGCGGATCCTGATGAACAACATCGGCACGCACGACACGGAGCGCGCGCTGACCGCGCTCGCGGGCGAGCCGCGCCGCAGCCGCGGCCGCGAGTGGCAGAGCGGAACGCGGCTTTCCCCGCAGCAGCGGAGACGCGGCCTCCTCCTGATGCGCTGCGCGTCGTTCCTCCAGTACACGCTGCCGGGGGTTCCGTGCGTCTATTACGGAGACGAGGCGGGCGCGGAGGGGTATGTGGACCCGTTCAACCGCGCGCCGTACCCGTGGGGGCGGGAGGACCGGGAGCTGGTCGGGTGGTACCGCGCGCTCGGGAAGCTGCGGGCCCGGTGCCCCTGCCTCGCGGGCGGGGATTTCATCCCGGTCGCGGCCGCGGGCGACGTCCTCGCCTACATCCGCTCCGGCGGCGGGGACGCTTTGCTCTGCGCGGTCAACCGCGCGCCGGAGGAACGCACCGTCGTCGTCCCGCCCGAATGGAGCGCGGCGGAGCCGGCGTTCGGTTCCCCGCCGGACGCGCGCGGCGTCCTGACCCTGCCGCCTTACGGCAGGCTGTGCCTGCGGCGTGTCGCCGCTCCCGGCGGCCCGAAAGGTACTCCGCATCCGCCCTTTTTCGCTTGATATTTTCCTTTTCGACCGGTATAATAGGAACGATTGGTAAAAACCGGTTTTTGGAGGAACAAAAATGAAGATTGAGGAATTCGACCGGATGATCAAAGGAAAGACGGTCGCATTCTGCGGGATCGGCGGCAGCAACCTGCCGCTCGCGCTCGATTTCGCGAAAAAGGGCGCGGTCGTGACGGCGCGGGACAAGCGGTCCGAGGAGCGGCTCGGGGAGGAGGGGAAACGCCTCCGGGCGGCCGGGGTGCGCGTCGTCTGCGGGGAGAACTATCTTGAACATCTGGACGAAGAGATCATCTTCCGCACGCCCGGCATGAAATTCACGCTGCCCCAGCTCGCCGCCGCGCGCGCGCGGGGCGCCGCGGTCACCTCCGAGATGGAGGTGTTTTTCAGCGTCTGCCCGTGCAGGATCTTTGCGGTGACCGGCAGCGACGGAAAGACGACCACGTCGACCGTGATTTCGAAGATTCTGAAGGCCGCGGGAAAGACGGTCCACCTCGGCGGCAACATCGGCGAGCCGCTGCTGCCGCGCGTCCGGGAGATGAAGGGGGACGACTTCGCCGTCGCGGAGCTTTCGAGCTTCCAGCTCATCTCGATGCGGCGAAGCCCCGACGTGGCGGTTGTGACGAACGTGACCCCGAACCATCTCGACGTGCACAAGGACATGCGGGAGTATGTCGGCGCGAAGAAGAACATCATCCTGCATCAGGACGCGTTCGGCCGCGCGGTCCTGAACGCGGACAATGAAATCACCGCGGCGTTTGCAGAGGACGTCCGCGGGCAGTGCCTGCTGTTCAGCCGCCGGCACCCGGTCGAATACGGCGCGTGGATGGACCCGGACGGGGAGATCTGGTTTTCGCGGGGGGCGGAAAAGACCCGCGTGATGAACGCCTCCGACATCCGCGTCCCCGGAAAGCACAATATCGAAAATTACCTCGCGGCGGTCTGCGCCGTCTGGGGGTACGCGGGGACCGGGGACATCGCCGGGGTGGCGCGGGAGTTTCCCGGCGTCGAGCACCGCAACGAATTCGTCCGCGAATTCGAGGGCGTGCGGTATTACAACGATTCGATCGGAACGACGCCGAGCCGCACGATCAACGGCGCGCTGTCGCTGTTCGACCGGAGGATCCTGCTGATCGCGGGCGGCTACGACAAGAAGATCCCGTTCGATCCGCTCGGCCCCGCGATCGCCGGAAAGGTCAAGGTGCTGGTGCTGATCGGCCAGACCGCCGACAAGATCGAAAAGGCCGTCGTCTCCGCGCCGAACTACCGGCCGGACAAGCTCAGGATCTTCCGCGCGGGGTCGCTGGAGGAAGCGGTCGCCGTCTGCCGCCGGGAGGCGGAGCGCGGGGACGTGGTTTCGCTTTCGCCCGCGTGCGCGAGCTTCGGCATGTTCCCGAACTTTGAGACGCGCGGCGAGCGCTTCCGCGAGCTGGTCAACGCGCTGAAATAGCGAAAACGGGAAAGAACGACTGGAGGGACAGATGTGGAGGAACTTGGCGGACTTTTGTTCCGCCTTTGCTCGGCGCCGGGGGCGCCGGGGGAGGAGCGGCCGGCCGGCCGGGCGGCCGCGGCGGAGTTTCCGGATTCCGTAAAGACGGCGTCCGACCGGATGGGCAACTGGAAGGCGGAATTCGGGGACCCGGACGCGAACGAGCATGTGCTGCTCGACGCGCATCTCGACCAGATCGGGATGATCGTCACCGGGATCGACGAAAACGGATTCCTGCGGGTCGACCGCTGCGGCGGGACGGACGCGCGCGTGCTGCCGGGCGGCGCGGTCACGGTTTACGGAAAAGAGGCGGTCTGCGGCGTCGTCTGCTGCACGCCGCCCCATCTGAACGACGGCGGAGAGGACAGGGTGGAACCCGTCGACAGGCTCGCGGTCGACGCGGGGCTGTCCCGGAAGCGGGCGGAAGAGCTGATCCGCCCCGGGGACCGCATCCTGTTCCGGACCCGGCCGAAGCGGCTCCTCGGCGGGCGGTTCGCCGCGGCGGGCCTCGACGACCGCGCGAGCGTCGCGGCGCTGATCCGCTGCGCGCAGCTCCTTTCCGGGGAAACGCTCCGCTGCCGCGTCACGGTCCTGCTGAGCTCCCGCGAGGAGGTCGGCGGTCAGGGCGCGATGACCGGCGCGTTTTCGGTCCGCCCGACGCAGGCGATCGCCGTGGACGTCGGCTTCGCCCTCCAGCCGGGCGTGCCGAAGGAAAAGTGCGGGACCCTGGGCGGCGGTCCGATGATCGGCATCGCGCCGATCCTGGACCGGCGGATCACGGACCGGCTCATCCGAACCGCGGAGGAAAAGGGCATGCCGTGGAAGCGGGACGTCATGGGCGGCTCGACCGGAACGAATTCCGACGGGATCGCGACGGCCGGAGCCGGGGTCCCGACCGGGCTCGTTTCGATTCCGCTGCGGTACATGCACACGCCCGCGGAGGTCGTCGATCTGCGGGACATCGAAAACACGGCGCAGCTTCTCGCCGCGTATCTGCGGGAGGTGGCCTGAAATGAGGGACGGAAAGCTGCTGCGGGAGCTCTGCGCGGCGCGCGGCGTTTCGGGGCGCGAGGACGCGGTGCGGGACATCGTGCTGCGGGAAATCACCCCCTATGCCGATTCCATCGAAATTTCCCCGCTCGGGAACGTCGCCGCGTTCAAAAAAGGCGGGAAAAGGGCGAAAACCGCCCTGATGCTCGACGCCCACATGGACGAGGTCGGGCTGATGGTCACGGACGTTACGGACGAGGGCCTGCTGCGCTTCGCGCCGGTCGGCGGGATCGACCGGCGGGTGCTGCCGGGCAAGACCGTGACGGTCGGGGAAGGCGTCCCCGGGGTGATCGGGATCAAGCCGATCCACCTGCTGGAACCGGACGAAAAGAACAAAAGCGTCCCGATGAAGGAGCTCTATATCGACATCGGCGCCGGCAGCCGCAGGGAGGCGGAAGAACAGGTCCTGCCCGGCGACACGGCTACGTTCGATTCCGTGTTCGACGATTCGGAAGGGCTTGTCAAAAGCCGCGCGCTCGACGACCGGGCGGGCTGCGCGCTGCTGATCGGGCTGATGCGGCGCGGCCTCGCCTACGACGCGACGTTCGTGTTCTCCGTGCAGGAGGAGATCGGTTCGAACGGCGCGAAGACCGCGGCGTTCGCCGTCGCCCCCCGGGCCGCGATCGCGGTGGAGTGCACCACGGCGGCGGACGTTCCGTTCGTCGATCCGGGGCGGGACGTCTGCCGCCTCGGGGACGGGCCGGCGATCTCGTTCATGGACCGGCGCACCGTCTACGACCGGGACTATTACCGCCTGGCCTTCGAGATCGCGCGGGACGCCGGAATCAAATGCCAGCCCAAGCGCGCCGCGGCCGGGGGCAACGACGCCGGCGCGATCCACTCGTCCCGCGCGGGCGCGCGGGCCGCGGCCGTTTCGCTGCCGTGCCGGTATCTCCATTCGCCGGTTGGGATCATCGCGCAGCGGGATTACGAGGAAGCGGAAAAACTGCTGGCCGCGCTGGCGGAGAGGATCGCCGGGGCGGACACGGCATGATCAAACTCATCGATACGCCGGCCGATCTGCACATCAGCGGGGATACGCCGTTCGGCTGCCGCATCCGCTCGGTGGTCGGGGCTTACGGGGTCGGCGAGCCGTTCGCGCAGTTCTGGGTCCAGGACGGCGGCACCGCGCTCGCGAAGCTGGACGATGCGGTCCTGCTGGAAGAGGGCGGTTCCCTCAACCGGGAGGAGCTTTCCGGCTTTGTGCGCATGCTCGGGGCGAAAACGCTTTCCTGCACCGAGCAAAACGCGGGGAAACTCGGCTTTCTGGCCGCCCGGAGCGGAGAGATCATGGCGGCGCCCGGCTCCGTTTCCGCACCGGACCGCGCCGCGGGCGCGGAGCTGAATCCGAATCTGCGGGAAGCCTACGCGCTGCTCTGCGCCGCGGAAACCAGCGGCTTCGTTCCGCCGGAATTCGAGCCGTTTTACATGGATGTTTCGCACCGGATCCGGCACGGAGCGGCGCTTTCCGCCGGGATCCGGGACGGCGGAGAACTGCGGGCTTTCGCGCTGTGTTCCTCGATGACGGAGCGCGCCGCGGTCGTCTCCTCGGTGGCGGTTCTGCCGGAATGCCGCCGCAGGGGGTTCGGCCGGGCGGTGGTCGCCGCGCTGACGGCGGCGCTTTGCCGAAAGAAGATCTATATTTTCCGCGCGGACGGGGAAAACGAAGCGTTTTACCGCGCTGTTGGATTCCGCGCCTGCGGGCGATGGGCCGAATGCCGGCTGTAACGGCCGGAACCGAATCATGCGAAGGCCGGGACTTCATCGGCTTTCGGGACAGGAGCCGGAGTGTTTTGTATCCTTATTTTCAGATTGACGAACGAATCCAGCGGGCGGCGGAAAAGGCTTCCGACAAGATTCGGCCGCAGCTGGAGCGCATCGACGCAACGACGGAGTACAACCAGCAGAAGATGCTGGCGGCGTTTCTCAAAAACGGCGTAAGCGAAAGTCACTTTGCGGCTTCGACCGGGTACGGGTACGGGGACCGCGGGCGCGAAACGCTCGACCGCGTGTTCGCGGACGCGCTCGGCGCCGAGGACGCGCTGGTGCGCCACAATTTCGTCAGCGGCACCCACGCGCTGACCGTCGCGCTGTTCGGCGTGCTGCGGCCGGGCGATACGATGCTCAGCGTGACCGGCCTGCCGTACGACACGCTCCGCCCGGTGATCGGCCTTTCCGGGAACGGGATCGGCTCTCTCAGGGAGTTCGGCATCCGGTACGAACAGGTCGACCTGACGCCGGAGGGAAAACCGGATTACGGGGAGATCGCGCGCCGGATCCGTCCCGGCGTCCGGATGGTCTACCTCCAGCGCTCGCGCGGATACAGCCTGCGCCCGTCGCTGTTTGTGGAGGAGATCGAAAGGATCGCGGGGATCGCGAAAGAAAAGGCGCCGGACTGCGTCGTGATGGTGGACAACTGCTACGGTGAGTTCGTCGAGCGCGAGGAGCCGGTCTCCCGCGGCGCGGACCTGATGGCGGGGTCGCTGATCAAGAATCCGGGCGGCGGCATCGCGCCGACGGGCGGATATATCGCGGGAAAAAAGGACCTGGTGCGGCGGTGCGCCTACCGCCTGACGACGCCCGGGACCGGGCGCGAGATCGGCGCGACGCTCGGCCACAGCCGGGCGCTTTTCCTCGGGGCGTTCGAGGCGCCGCATGTGACGGGAGAGGCGCTCAAGACCGCGGTGTTCGCGGCGGCGCTGTTCGGGGGCTTCGGGTACCGCGTGACGCCGGCCTGCGACGAGCCGCGCGCGGATATCATCCAGACCATGCTGCTCGGCAGCGAAAAGGCGCTGATCGCGTTCTGCCGCGGGATCCAGAAGGGCGCGCCGGTCGATTCGTCCGCCGTTCCGGAGCCGTGGGACATGCCCGGCTACGACTGCAAGGTCATCATGGCGGCGGGCGCGTTCACGCTCGGCGCTTCGATCGAGCTTTCGGCGGACGCGCCGCTGCGCGAACCCTACGCCGCCTGGATGCAGGGGGGGCTCAACTACCACAGCGGGCGTCTCGGTGCGATGCTCGCCGCGCAGTCGATGCTGGAGCAGGGGCTCCTGAAGATTTAGCGGTTGCCAAACCGCGGGTTTTGCGGTATAATACCTCCGCCCGGCTTTCCGGGCGCCGCGCGGGTGTGGCGGAATTGGCAGACGCGCAGGATTTAGGTTCCTGTGCCGACAGGCATAAGAGTTCAAATCTCTTCACCCGCACCACCGGACCGAGTCCGGACGCAATCCGCGTCCGGGCTCTTTTTCTGTTTCCCGGTTCGAATACGCGCGCGCAAAGCCCGCATCCGGGTTGACCGAATGCCGCAAAAATGAGTCCCGGGCCGTCGGGAAAGCCGCGGAACCGCTTTCGGCCGGCAGAGATTTTTCCATTGTGGGAAAAGGCGGGTTGAAAACGGGCGCGGCGGGACGTATCATGGCGTTGCGCAGACCGGCGGCCGGAAAGACAATCGTTTCAGGCCGATCCTGAGGATGGGAGGCTGAAAATGATCATCAGTGCCAGCAGACGCACGGATATCCCGGCGTATTTCTCCGAATGGTTTTACAATCGAATCAGGGCGGGTTGCGTCCTCGTCCGAAACCCGATGAATTTCCATCAGATCGGGAAGATCAGCCTTTCGCCCGACGTGGTCGACGGCATCGTGTTTTGGAGCAAAAATCCGGCTCCCATGATCGACCGGCTGGATGAACTCCGCGAATATCCCTATTATTTTCAGTTCACCTTGACCGCCTATGGGAAAGACGTCGAACCGAACGTTCCGCCAAAAGACGACGCGATGATTCCGTCGTTCCGGAGATTGTCCGAAAAAATAGGGAAGGAAAAAGTCGTTTGGCGGTACGACCCGATTTTATTCAATGAAAAATATACGTTCGCGTATCATCTTCGATCGTTTGGTTTGCTGGCCTCGAAACTTGCCGGCTGCACCGAAAAGTGTACGGTCAGTTTTCTGGATTTCTACCGAAAGACGGAGAAAAATACGCGGCCGCTGAATCTCCTGAAACCGACCTTTCCGCAAAAAGAAGAGCTGACGCGGCGGCTTTCGGCAATCGCCCGGGATTATGGAATCGAAGTCGACGTTTGCGCGGAAGATCTGGACCTTGGAACATTCGGGATCCGTCCCGCGAGCTGCATCGACAAGGGCCGGCTGGAGCGGTTGGGCGGATACAAATTGAAACTGGGAAAGGATAAAAATCAAAGACCCGAATGCGGCTGCGCTGCAAGTGTGGATATCGGCGCTTACAATACCTGCAAAAACGGCTGCCTTTACTGTTATGCCAATGACAATCCCGGCCTGGTGAACCGCAACTGCCTGGAACACGACCCGTCCTCCCCGCTGCTTTTCGGCAAAATAGGGGAGAACGACGTTATAAAAGTCCGGGAGGCGCGGTCCTGCAAAGACCGTCAGTTGAATTTTTGGGATTTTCAGCCTTAGGCGGGGGGTTCCCGGTCTGTTCCGCGCTCCGGCCGCTTGACCTTTTCCCGGCGATCTGCTATCATTAATTCGGTTATCGTCCTGCAAATCGGTTGGGCGGCGTCATGCCGCTTCAAGAATCAGCTTCTTGGGTGGGAAGTCCTTTTCGGACTTCCCGCTTTTTGTTTTGAACGAACGGAGGGAACGGGACATGGCAAAAACCTTGCTTTCCATCGCGCTTTTGCTTGCGGCGGCCAAAGCGGGCGGCCTCCTCAGCCGCAGGCTGAAGATGCCCGAAGTGCTCGGCGCGCTGCTGGCGGGCGTGATCCTCGGGCCGGCCGGGTTCCATCTGGTTCGGTACGATGCGGGCATCCAACTGCTGTCGAACCTCGGCGTCGTCCTGCTGATGTTTCTCGCCGGCATCGAAACCGATGCGGAGCAGTTCAAAAAAGCGGGCCGGTCCTCTTTTGTGATCGCGCTGCTGGGGATCTTGGTGCCGCTGGTTGCGGGCACGCTGTGCGCGTTCTTCTTTTACCGGAACCTGATGGAAAACATCTTCGTCGGCGCCATTCTGACCGCCACCAGCGTCAGCATCACCGTCGAAACGCTGACCGAACTCGGCCGCCTGAACACAAGGGCCGGGATTCATATCCTCGGCGCCGCGGTCATCGACGACGTCCTGGGGCTCGTACTGATTTCGGTGCTTCTCGCGGTGAACGGCGGAGCGACGGGCGGACCGCTGCTTTTGACCGTTGCGGGAATGGTCCTGTTCTGCCTTTCGGGGATCCTCGCGGTCGTGTTTCTGCCCCGGGCGGCCCGCCGGATGACGCGGAAGATCCGGCCGGGAGGGACGCTGCTGACCCTGTCTCTCGCCGCCGCGCTGTTTGCCGCCTTCCTCGCGGAAAGCCTCGGCATCGCCGCCGTCACGGGCGCGTATCTCTGCGGACTGGTGCTTTCGCAGTCCGGTCACAGGGAATATTTGGAGCGTAACGTCCGGGTGATCTCGTCGGGTTTTCTCTCGCCGATTTTTTTCGCGAGCGTGGGACTGGAGGCCGGCCTGGACGGGCTCGGGAGCAGGACGGTTTGGATAACGGCCGTCATGTTTCTCGTCGCGGTCGCCGGAAAGATGGTCGGCTGCGGGGCGGCCGCACGGCTGTTCCGGATGAGCCGCAGCGAATCGTTGCAGATCGGCGTCGGCATGATCTCGCGCGGGGAGGTGGCGATCATTACCGCCAATCTCGGCCTGCGGAACCGGATCATCACGCAGGAAATTTTTCTTCCCACGATCCTCGTCGTCCTGCTGACGACCCTCGTGACGCCGATCCTGCTGAAACTTTCGTTTTCCCGCCGGTCCGGCGGGCGGATCGAGGCTGGCTCTTCAGCGCCGCGGTATCGGAAGCGGAATGACCAAAAATAAAAAATAATAATAATTCCTGTTTACAAACTGTTTTTCCCATGGTATAGTAAGAACGGAAAATAAATAGACGACTGAAGACGAAAGGGTGGGATCAAATTGAGTCTGTACGACTATCAGGTCAAAAACATCAGAGGGGAAAACGTTTCGCTTTCCGATTATAAAGGCAAGCTGGCGCTCGTTGTCAACACGGCGAGCAAATGCGGCTTCACCCCGCAGTACGAGGGGCTGGAAAAGCTGTACCAGACATACAGGGACCGCGGATTCGTGATCCTCGGCTTTCCGTGCAACCAGTTCCTGGAGCAGGACCCCGGCAGCAACACGGAAATCGCGTCGTTCTGCAAGCTGAACTACGGCGTTTCGTTCCCGCTTTTTGCAAAAATCGACGTCAACGGCCCGAAAGCCGATCCGCTTTACGCCTGGCTGAAGCAGAAGGCGCCGTTCCGGGGCTTCGAACTGGAGAAGGAGTCCGGGAAGATGATCCGCGGGGTCGTCGAGAAGCACTATCCGCAGAACCTGACCGGGGACGACATCAAATGGAATTTCACGAAATTCCTGGTGGGGCGCGACGGAGAAACCGTGCGGCGCTTCGAGCCGACGGTGACGCCGGCGGAACTGGACGCCGTCGTGAAGGCTTCGCTGTAATGCGGGAATTTCGAACGGACGGGGAGGACGTGCGATGGTTGACGTACTGATTGCGGGCGGCGGGCCCGCCGGAATGACCGCGGCGATTTACGCGGCGCGGTCGGGCCTTTCCGTGCTGCTGATCGCGGGCCCGGCCCAGGGCGGCCAGGTGGCGACGACGAGCCTGGTCGAAAACTATCCGGGCTTTCCGCAGATCTACGGGGCGGATCTGGTGCAGAAGCTCGAGGAACACGTCGCCTCGGCGGGGGTCAGGATGCTTTCCGAACAGGCGAAGGCGTTCCGGCTTTCCGGCGCGGTCAAAACGGTGGAAACGGAAACCGGCGCCTACGAGGGACGGGCCGTCATCCTGGCGCAGGGCTCGGAGCGGAGGAAGCTGGGAGTCCCCGGGGAAGAGAAATTTGCGGGCCGGGGCGTTTCGTACTGCGCGACCTGCGACGGAAATTTCTTCCGCGGGAAGACGGTCGCCGTCGTCGGCGGCGGGAATACGGCGGTCGGGAATGCGGCGGAGCTTGCCGGCGTGTGCGCGAAGGTCTACCTCGTCACCCGGGGGACGGAGCTTTCCGCCGCGGATTACCTGATCAAAAGGGTCCGCGGGCTGCCGAACTTCGAGCACCTTTCCGGCTGGCGCGCCGGGGAGATCCGGGGTTCGCAGAAGGTGGAAAGCCTCCTGCTGCTGAACACGGAGGACGGTTCGGAGAAACTCCTGTCCGTGGACGGCGTGTTCGTCGCGATCGGCGTCAGGCCGAACACCCGTCTGCTCGAAGGCGCCCTTCCGCTTTCCGACGGGTTCGTGGAGGCCGGGGAAGACTGCGAAACGCCGATCCCCGGCGTGTTCGCGGCCGGCGACCTCCGCAAAAAGAGGCTCTACCAGATCGTCACGGCGATCTCCGACGGGGCGAACGCCGCGCATTCCGCGCTTCTTTATCTGCAGGGGCATCCGGTTCGGGAGTAAGCCGTCCGGAACGCGAAAAAGGGGTCGGGAGTTTTTCCCCCGGCCCCTTTTTTTATGCGAACAGGCTTCTGATGCGCGGCATCGCCCGCTCCGCCGCGCGGTAACCCGCCTTCATGCACATCGGCATCTGGGACAGGTTCAGGAGCCCGTCGGTTTCCGGCAGGTCCGGGTCCAGCAGCATCCGCTCGCCGCGCGTGACGCATTCCCGCAGCCGGCTCTCCATGATCGCGAGCGAGTGCGACGCGACTTCGATCAGGCTGATGTTCTCCGGAACCTTATAATCCTCGGAGACGTCCACCGCAAGCACGTTCCGCTCCCCGGCCGCGACCAGCAGATCGACCGGCAGAACGTCCGTCACGCCGCCGTCCACCAGACACATGCAGTTCATCAGCTTCGGCCGGAACACGGCCGGAACGGCGGAGGTGGCGCGCATCGCCTCCGAAAGCAGCGGGGAGGAGTCCCATTTCACGCGCCTGAGCGGACGGACCCCCTTGAGGGTGTTCGTAAACGCGATCGTCCTGCCGGAACAGAGGTCCACGCTCGGGATCACCACGCGCATCCCGGCTTCCGAAATGCGCCTGCCGTTTGTCAGCTCGAACAGGTACCGTTCCATCCGGTCGCCCTTGATCAGCCCCGAAAGGAGGGAGGAGCGGTGGAACAGAAGCTCCGGGATCAGCGTCAGGAGGCCGGAAACGTCCGGGTCGAAGAACGAGGAGGCGCGGCCGGGTACTTCCAGGACGAGCTTTTTCAGGTCCCGGGCCGACATCCCCGCGGCGTACAGACCCGCGATGATCCCGCCCGCGCTGGTCCCGGCGACCGCGTCCGGCCTCAGGCCGTTCTCCTCCAGCGCGAGAAGGACCCCGACGTGGGCGGCCCCGCGGATCCCGCCGCCCGCAAGTGCGATCCCGAACGGCATCTTTCTTCCCCCTTTCGCCGGACCATTCGCCCCATCCTATGAAAAACGGCGTCGTCGTGTGAAAGACGGACCGATTTTGCGTTGATTTTTCCGGGCAAAGCATGTATGATAAAGACAGCGACAAAACGAAAAGGGGCGGTCACGAATGAAAATCGGAGCGATTGCCGAATCCTACGCGGCGCCGGCCGCCGCCGGGAAAACGGCGGGAGCGGCGCAGGGCTTTTCGGCGCTTTTGAACCGTGCGGCTGCCTCGGGCGGTTCCCGGGACCTGGACGCGGTGTTCGCGCGGGCGTCGCAGACCTACGGCGTTCCGGAAAACCTGCTCAAGGCGGTGGCAAAGGCGGAATCCGGTTTCCGCGCAGACGCGGTTTCCCGCTGCGGGGCGCAGGGCGTCATGCAGCTGATGCCGTCGACGGCGAAATCCCTCGGCGTTTCGGATCCGTTCGATCCGGAGCAGAACATCATGGGCGGGGCGAAGTACCTCGGTTCGCTGCTGGACCGGTACGGCGACGAAAAGCTCGCGCTCGCCGCCTACAACGCGGGCAGCGGAAACGTGGACAAGTACGGCGGGATTCCGCCGTTTTCTGAGACCCGGAATTATGTGGAGCGGGTGCTTTCCTACGCGGGACGGGACCTGGACGCCCCCGCTTCTTCGGGGAACTCCTCCGCCGCCGCGGAAGGGCCGGCCGGGGGCCTTTCCGAAACGGCGCTCACGTTCACCCGGGACGATTACCGCCGGTTCCTGGACCTGCTCGCGCAGCTTCTGCTCGCCTCCGCTTCGGCCGGGGAGGAGCCGGACGGCGAAAAAGACGGAATTCTCACGGAATTTTCAGAATTGCTTTAAAACTTCCTCACAATTTTCCCCGATACTAGAAAGAAGAACGGAACGGATGACGGGGGAGAGAAACATGGCGCAGAGCCGGGTGCTGATTGTGGACGACGACCTCAACAGCGTTCGCTTTTTGCAGCTTGAGCTGGAACACGAGGGCTATCTGGTCGAAAAGGCGTACGACGGGGAGTCCGGCCTCCGGACGGCGGAACGGGAGCCGTTCGACCTGATCCTGCTCGACGTGATGATGCCGGGGCTCGACGGGATGGAAGTGCTCGAAAGGCTGCGGCGGCGCTCGGACGACACGCCCGTCATCCTGCTGACCGCGAAGGACGCCGTGGGGGACAAGGTGCAGGGCCTCGACGGCGGCGCGGACGATTATGTGACGAAGCCGTTCGCCATCGAGGAGCTGCTGGCGCGCATGCGCGCCGCGCTCAAAAAGAAAACGCCGGGGAACGGAAACGGCCGCCGGCTTCTCACGGTCGGCCTGCTGACCATCGACCGCCTCAAAAGGGAAGTCTGCTACGGCGGCGTGCCGGTTCGCCTCACGAAACGGGAGTTCGACCTTCTGCACTACCTTGCCGAAAACCACGACATCGTCTGTTCCCGCGACAGGCTGCTCGAAAAGGTATGGGAATACGATTTCAGCGGGGAGACGAATCTGGTGGACGTGTATATCCGCTATCTTCGCAACAAGATCGACTACCGCTTTCACGTCGAGCTGATCCGGACCGTCCGGGGCGTGGGGTATCTGATTAAAACGACATGAAACTTAAAAGATTTTTTTCCCGCGGCTTTCCGGCGAAACGGGTGCGCATCCCGTTCGCCGTCAAGACCGCGGCGATTTATACGCTGCTGTTCAGCGGCATTCTGGTCGCGGCCGTCGCCGGGCTGACGGGAGCCTACACGGCCCACGCGGTCCGGGCCCGGGAGCTGGACCGGCTCGCCTCGTTCGTCGCGGATCATTTCGACCGGCCGCCCGGCGGCGTGCCGGACCCGCTGCGCCAGCCGCCGCAGGGCCTGGGCAGCATCGCGCAGCTCAACCGGGTTTATATCGAGATCCGGGACGAGAAAACGGGCGGCGTCACGTCCTACGGCGACAAAAAGATCGACGGGGACGGGCGCTTGCAGTCCCTGCGGCGGTCCGGGGCGCCGGGGCGCCGCAGGATGATCCGCGTCGTCAGCGCGGAGAACGCCGCGTTCGCGGGGATGCCGTTCGCGGGGTTCGCCGCGCTGATTGCGCTGCTGGTGCTGGCTTCGGCCGTGTTTGGCGGGCTTCTGATCCGCAGGATGATGCGGCCGGTGTTCGATTTGACGAAAGCGGCCCGTTCGATCGGCGCGAACGATCTTTCGACCCGCATCAAAACGGTGGATTCCCACGACGAGCTCCAGGACCTTGCGGACACGTTCAACGGGATGCTCGACCGGATCCAGGAATCGTACGAGCAGCAGAACCGCTTCGTTTCCGACGCTTCCCACGAGCTGAGGACCCCGCTTTCGGTCGTTTCCGGCTACGCAAACCTGCTGCGGCGGTGGGGCAGCGGGGACCCCGCCGTGCTGCGGGAGGCCGTCGGAAAGATCATCGAGGAGACGGACGGCATGCAGCAGCTGGTCGAACGGCTGCTGTTCCTCGCGCGGGCGGACCGCAAAACGCAGCGCGTCCGGTTCGAAACGGTCGACGCCTCGGAGCTGATGGAGGAGATCGCGGAGGAAACGAGGATGATCGACGGGGAGCACGCGCTGCAAACGGAGATCGCCCGGGACGTGACGCTGACGGCGGATCGCGCGCTTTTGAAGCAGGCGGTCCGCGCGATCGTGGACAACAGCATCAAATACACGCCGCCGGGCGGCGCGATCCGGCTCGGCTGCCGGGAACGGGGCGGCTTTGCGGAGCTGGAGGTTTCCGACACCGGCGTCGGCATCGCGGCGAAGGACCTGCCGCACATCTTCGACCGGTTTTACAAGGCGGACGGGGCGCGCACGCGCGGCAAGGGTTCCTCCGGGCTCGGGCTTTCGATCGCGAAATGGATCGCGGAGCGTCACGGCGGGACGATCCGGGTCGAAAGCGCCCCGGGAAACGGGACGGATTTCCGCATCCGCCTGCCGCGGGCGCGGTTTCCCGGTCTTCCGGGATAAAAAGCGCGGAATACGAATACGGGAAGCCGGACGGACGTCCGGCTTTTTCATGTTCTTCTCATTTGCGCTTCAAGGTTTCCTCATATTCTTCCGGTATCCTGAAGATACGTTCCGGCGCGCGGGAAACGGCCCGGAAGGATCGGAGGTTCTGCGGATGGAAGGAAAAATCGGTTCGGCAGTGGCATTTGCCGCAAAACACGGGAAGGCGGCGGCCCTGATCGGCATCGCCGTCGCGGCGGCGGCCGGCGGCGCCGTCTTTTTTGCATGGAAAGGAAAATCTTCCCAAAGCGGGGAGACCAGCTACCGCACCTACACCGTCCAGCGCGGCGACGTGACGGTCGGCACGACGGAAAGCGGCACGGTGGCGCTCAGCGCGGAGGACGTCACGTTTCCGATTGCCGTGCAGCTTTCCGGGGTCCTGGTCAAATCGGGCCAGACGGTCAAAAAGGGGGACGCGCTCGTCAGGCTCGACCTGAGCAGCGTCGCGGACAACAGCAGCGAGGCAAGACAGAAAATGGAATCCGCGAAATCGAGCCTTCAGCAGGCGCTGATCGACCAGGAGTCGAAGCTCTCCGCCGCCAAGGTCACCTACGAATCCAGCAAATACCTCGCCGAGTCCGCGCCGGTCACGCGGACGCTCACGGAGCAGAGCATCCAGAACGGGATCGAGACCGCGCAGCAGACGCTCAAAACGGATCAGGCCAGCCTCGCGAAATACCAGAAGCTGCAGAAGAGCTGGCCGGCGGATTACGCGAAACTCGGCGAGCTTGAAAAATGGATGAAGGAAGCGGAAAAGAACAAAACCAGCTATGAAAACCAGCTTTCCGCCTTCAATGACGCGAACCAAAGGGTCCTGAACCAGTACGAGTCGCTCGAAAGCGCCAAGGAAAGTGCCTATTCGGCGTATCTGACCGCAAAATACAGGGACGAGGACTACGACGAGGAGTACGACGCATACAAGGACGCAAGGGACGCGCTGACCGATTACACATCCGATACGGCGGGCGCGGTCGTCTCCCAGCAGAGCGCGCTGGAGGACAAAGTGGCTCAGTACACGGCGGAGGATGAGAACTATACCGAAGCGTACAACGATTTTAAGGAAACGTACGGCGAAACCTACGACCTGACCGGCACGGCGCTGGACGAGAAGGTCGCGGCGCTCGAAAACGCCGTCAAGACGGACCAATACAATCTGAAGAAGGCGCAGGGCACCGCGCAGATCTCGTCCTACGACGCGCTTCTCAAGGAACAGACCGACCTCGGCACGGCGAGCGCCGCGCAGGACACCTACGACCTGACGGTCCGCAAGCTCGCGCAGGAGGTCGAAACCCAGCAGGAGACCTACGACAAGCTCAAGAGGCAGATCGACGAGATCAACAACGCGCTGAACGGCAACGGCGTGCTCACAAGCCCGTGCGACGGGATCGTGACCGGCGTTTCCTATTCGGCCGGCGATTCGGTGGAGGCCGGCAAAGCGATCCTGTCGGTTTACGGCGACAGCTCCGTTTCGCTGTCCGTTTCCGTTTCGGAGGACGACATCCCGAACGTGGAGGTCGGGCAGCTCGCGACCGTTTCGCTTTCCGCCTATGAGGGGCAGAAGATTTCAGGCGTGGTGGACAGCGTCACGCCCGCGCCCGCGCGCAGCGGCTCCTCTTCGGTGACCTACGCGGTGGTCGTCAAGTCGACGGGGACCGTTTCGCTGCCGGGCAAGGTCTACGAGGGGATGAGCGGCGAGGCGACGCTGATTCAGAAAACCGTCGAGAACGTGCTTTATGTCAGCAACCGGGCCGTCACGTTTTCGAACGGCGTTTCGACCGTCAGGGTGCGGGATCAAAACGGCGGGATCACGACGAAGACGGTCAAGACCGGCTTTTCGGACGGAACCTATGCGGAGATCACCGACGGACTCGAACAGGGGGAGACCGTCCTGGCGGAGAGCGCGGTGAGCGGCGCATGACGGCGCGGGATTTTCCGGCGGGCCGGATGCGCCTGGGCGAGATCGTCCATCTGGTCTGGATCAACCTGATGACGAGCAAATTCAAGGTTTTTCTGACTTCGCTCGGCGTGATCGTCGGCTCGGCGACGATCATCCTGGTCATTGCCGTCGGGCACGGCGGAGAAGTTGAGGTGCAGAACGAATACAAAACCCTGAACGCGGGTTCCATTCACGTCGCCGTCAGTACGCAGGCGGAGATGAGGGACCGGATGATGGGCGGCATGCCGGGCGGCGGAGCGGCCGGAGGAACGCAGGGCGGGATGCAGCCGGGCGGGGGCGGCGGACAGCAGGGCGGACAGGGCGGACAGGGCGGCGGAATGCCCGGCGGGGGCATGATGGGCGGCGGCTTCGGCGCCGGCGGCAGGGCGGTGACGCTCACCGACTCGGACGAGGAGGACATCGAATCGCTGGTTGCGGGCCTGTCCAGCGTTACGATTTACGCGAGCGGGACCGCGTCCGTCGACGGCGGGGATCTGGAGGAGGAAACCGACTACACCGTCCTCGGCGTCGGCAGCGAATATCAGCAGATGTGCAATTTGGAGCTTCTGCAGGGGGACTTTATTTCCGACGAGGACGCCGAGGACAAGAGCAAGGTCGCCGTGATCGGGTACACCCTCGCGCAGGAGATCTTCGGGAGCGCCTACGCGGCCTACGGGGACAGCGTTTCGATCGAGGGCAAAAAATACGAGATCGTCGGCGTGCTTTCGAAGATGGGCTCCGTTTCTTCCGGAACAAGCCCGGACGAATCCATCTTCATCCCGTATGAAACGGCGGTCAAATATGTGTACGGAAAAGACGCCGAACCGCAGATCATGGCGATCGCTTCCGACGTGAACCAGGTGACGGACAAGATCGGCGAGATCAAATCGGTCCTGCTGGAAAACCATTCGTCCGCTTCGGAAAATGCGTTTTCCGTCACGGACGCGGGCGGCGCGCTGGAATCCGCGACCTCGTCCGCAAAAACGCTGTCCATGCTGCTGATGGCGGTCGCGGCGATCGTGTTCCTCGTGGGCGGGATCGGGATCATGAACGTCATGTTCGTCTCCGTCAAGGAACGCACGCAGGAGATCGGAATCTTAAAGGCCCTCGGGAGTCCCAAAGGGGTCATCCTGCTGGAATTCCTGCTGGAGGCCGCCCTGATCAGCGTGTTCGGCGGGGCCGCGGGCGTCGCGTCCGGCTTTGCGCTGATCCCGGCGATCCGCCTGAGCGGGATGACGGTGGAACCCGTGGCTCAAAGCGCGCTGTACGCCATGCTGTTCGCCGTCGGCACGGGGACCGTATTCGGCTTTTACCCCGCGTGGAAGGCGGCGGCCCTGATGCCGATCGAGGCGCTGTCGCAGGAATAGGGGAATCGAAAGGATGGGTTCGATGAAAACGAGTTTCACGGGTTTCAAATGCTTCGCCGCCGTCTGCGCCGCCCTGACCCTGCTGGCATTCGGCGCCTGCTCGAAAAACGGGCGGAATGCGGCGGACGGCGCGCAGGCGGGGAAAACCTCCGCGTCCGGCGCGTCCCGGACGCAGATCGTCGGGAAGGTCACGTCGGTGGTCGGGAATCAGGTCGTGCTGGCGGTCGGCACGCTGAATCAAACGGCGAAAAACGCCTCCGCCGCCCAAAGCGGATTGTCCGCGTCCGCTTCCTCGCAGGCCGCGGAAAGCGGTTCGGGTTCCGGCGGGCTCACCCTGACGGGCGAAACCAAAACCGTCCTGATCCCGGTCGGGCTGACGCTGACGACGGGCCGGTCGGGAGGACGGGGATCGGCGGGGACGTCCTCCGGTTCGGGGACCGCCTCGGGCGCGGCGCGGGGAAACGCCCCGGCCGGCGGGACGGGGGGCTTTTCCGGCGGCGCGGGCGGCGGCTCCGGCGGGTCGGCCGGAAGAGGGCCCGCCGCTTCCGGCGGGTCGGGAAGCGCGGCGGCGCGGACGCAGACCGCGCAGAGGACGCGCGATTTTTCCAGCATCACCAAGGGCATGGTCCTCCGGATCGAGGAGGGGACCCTCGCCGACGGGACGGCGGGGATCGTCCGGGTCACGGTCCTGTCCGAGTCCGAATGAACCGATCGGAGGGATTTTGTTGGAACATGTCATCCGCATGGACGGGATCAAAAAATTTTACCGGCAGGGCGAAAACCGGCTCGAGGTCCTCAAGGGGATCTCTTTGCAGGTCGACGAGGGGGACTATCTTGCGGTCCTCGGGCCCTCCGGCAGCGGAAAGAGCACGCTGATGAACATCATCGGCTGCATGGACCGGTTCCAGGAGGGTGAATACTGGCTGGCGGAAACCCGGGTCAACGGCCTCAGCGACGCGCAGCTCACCGTCCTGCGGAACCGGCAGATCGGCTTTATCTTTCAGAAATACCACCTGATCCAAAAATATACGGTGCTGCAGAACACGATGCTCCCGCTGCTGATCCGCGGGATCCCGCGCAGGGAAGCCGCCGCGCTCTCGATGGAAAAGCTGGAGCTGCTCGGCATGAAGGAACGCGCGGACCACAGGCCGAGCGAGCTTTCCGGCGGGCAGCAGCAGCGCACGGCGATCGCCCGCGCGCTGGTCGGTTCCCCCCGGCTGCTGCTCGCGGACGAGCCGACCGGCGCGCTGGACCGCGCGACAGGCGAGGAGGTCCTCCGCCTGTTCCGGCAGCTCAACGGGATGGGGAACACGGTGGTGATGATCACCCACGACCTGCACGTCGCGAAAAACGCGAAGCGGATTGTCAAAATCGTCGACGGCACGCTGTCCGAGGGCAGCCGGTCGGACGTTGCGGAACCATGACGGCAGCACAGTGAGGAAGGGAGAATCCAGATGAAACGGTTCGAAACGGTTCGAAAATCCGCCGCGGTCCTGCTTTTGGCGGGCGTTCTGACGGCGGTCTGCGCCGCGGCGCCGGCGATTCCGGCCTCGGCGTCCGAAGAGGCGGCGGCAAATACCACCCTGCCGGAAACGACCCTGAAAGAAAATTCGAGCGATACCACGGGCCCCTATTTCGGCGTCATCAACCTGACGGTCGCGGACAACCGGATCGCCTACGCGAGCGTCGATTCGAAGAACCGCGTCGTCGTCACTGCGGTCGGCGACGGCAGCACCACGGTCACCTATTGGTGCAAAATGACGGCGGACGATTCCTGGGTGCGGCAGACCCTGCCGGTCCGGGTTTCCGGCAGGGCGGATCCGGCCGGCGGCGCGGGGTCCGCCTCCGCCGGCGTCGCGTTCCCGGCCTCGTCCGTCACGGTGAGCCGGTCGGAATCTTATTCGATGACCGGGATGAAGCGCGGCGGGGAGAGCGTGGCGGCCTCCGCCCTGCTGTGGGTCTCGTCCGACGATTCCGTCCTGACCGTCGGGAAGAGGACCGGCGTCCTCAAAGGGATTTCCGCGGGGACGGCGACGCTGTTTGCGATCGACCCGATCTCACGGACCTGCGGCAGCGTCGTCGTCACGGTCGAATAAGGGCGGCCGGAACGGTTCCGCATTCGGTCCCGCGCGACGAAACGGCCCGGAAGAACGCCGAACCGTTCTTCCGGGCCTGTTTTCCGTGCCGGGGAAGGGTCTCCGCTTCGGGAGATCAGGAGCCGGAAAACGCGCCGGCGACCGCGCTCCAGAGCTTGGAAAAGATCCGGCCGATCCGCTCGAACACATTGGAGTTTTCCGCGCCCGTTTCCAGATCCTTCTCCGCCGCTTTCCCTTCGTCCCTGCTGATTTCGCGGGTGCGCAGGACAATCTGCAGGCTGGACGGCGACGGATTCCGCGAAGAGGTGATCGAAACAATCGGCGCGTTCGGATCGATCTTGAGCAGGTTGCTGTCGTTTTCGAGGTCGTCGATCTTGTCGTCGAGCGTGCCGTGGATCGTGTTGGCCGCGTCCTTGACGGCGGAGAGGTCCCCGACCCCGTCCAGGCTTTTCTGCAGCAGCCGGATCAGGCCGTTCAGGCTTTGCTTCGTTCCGCTGTCCAGTTTGGTCCCGCTGGTTTTGGTCAGGATCTCGAGCGAGCTCAGGAACGAGCGGGCGTCGGCCAGCCCGCCCGCCAGCGCGTAGGTGAGCGTCTCCGAATCCTTGAGCGTCCGGATCGTCCCGTCCTCATACTGGTTCAGCGTGCCGTTCAGGCCGTTCAGGTCGTCGATCAGGCCGTTCGACTGGCCGAGCAGGGTCTGAAGATCGCCGAGCGAGCCGGAGAGGTTCGACAGCAGGCTCTTCGACGGCTCGACGCCTTTGTCGAGCAGGTCGAGCGTGTCGTCGATGGTGTCGAGCGCCTCGTCGCCGAGATCGGCGAAATCCTCGGCCTCCCCCAGCGCGTCGGTCAGCGCGTCGCCCGTAGCCAGGACGGATTTATTGGTGGACTGCAGTTGCTGAATCAATCCTGTAAGCATCGCCGCCGCCTGTTGCGGATCGGTTATGCCTGTATATGTCATAATCTTCTGGATCAGTTCCTGTTGAAAGGTGGGATTTTTATTTAAAAGATCAGTCAACCCCTCCAGCGTCCCGCTGAGTTTCTTTGCGTTTGAATTGAGTCCGGACTGGGCCGCGCGCAGGTCCTCGATTTCGCCGAGCGAATCCCGGATGTCGTCGAGCAGGTCCTCCAGGTCGTCCTTGGCGTCCTCGCGGTCCTCCTCGGTGTCGTTCAGCACGGCGCGCAGCCGGCTCAGGTCGCCGCGCACCTCGCCGAGCGAGGAGGAGAGCGCGGTGACCGTCGGCTTCATGTCGGAAATCGTCTTCATCGAGGCGTTGGCGTCCGCGTTGAGGTCCCTGACAAGCTGCTGGCTTTTCCGGATATGGGGGACCATCGCGTTGAGGCGGTTGGCGGTCTGCGTCAGGTCGGCGAGGGACCGGTCCGCGTCCGCGTAGACCTTGCCCTTGCCGGAGCTGATCGTGCCGCGCGCGTCGTCCAGATCCTCAAGGCCGCTTTGGGTTTCCCGCAGGCCGGAATCCATGCTTTCAAGCGTCCCGAGGATCCGGTTGACCGCGGCGTTCGCGTCGTCGAGAGAATCCTTGACGGTGTCCTTCGCGTCCTTGAGGTCCGTCACCTTGTCGAGCTGGTCCGCGGCGGCGGGGACCATCATCATCACGATTCCGGGCGTTTCAAAGCTCTTGGTGCCGATGCGCAGGGTGAAGGTCTTTTCCTCGCCGGGCAGCGCGGCGAACAGCGCCGCCTTGTAGTCCCCGAGCGACTGGACCTGCGCGCCGGGCGCTTCCAGGCTCAGGGTGTCCGCCATTTTGACGTAGGTCCCGACCGTCAGCAGCAGGTTGTTGCGGTAATAGTCCGGCGCGTTCTTGTCCGGGGCCGCCTTCACGTCGATCTCCACCGTGCCGGACGCTCCGGCGAGGCTTTCCGCCCGGGCCGGCACGCCGTTGAGCTTGTAGGAAACGTCGAAGCTCCACGGCAGGACCACCGTGCCTTTTTTGGGCGTGCATTCGTAATAAAAGCGGTCCGTCCCCTGCTTCGGCAGGTTCCAGGAAACCGAATTCGCCGAAAGGACCGGGGACGCCCCGTTCGTCATGTTCGTCACCTTGTCATAGCTGCCGAAGTCGGTGAACCGCCGGTTGCCGTTCAGGCTGCTGCCCTTGACGACGCTGATCTGCTCCGCCTTTCCGTAATAGTCGAGATTGGCATAGACCGCCTCGTCGGTCGAAACGGCCGGGGCGGCGGCCCCGGCGGGGACCGCGCAGGCCGGCGCGAGGACGGTCAGGGCGAGGATCCCCGCCAGAATTTTTTTCGCTCGTTTCATGGATCGGATTCCTCCCTGGTCAGGATTTCGTTTTTGTCCGGAGCGGAAGCCGCGTCCGGCGGCCGGGCCCCGCGCCGGCGCCTTTGGAACAGCGCCCTCCTGTGCCCCGCGTGCCCGGCGATCGGCCCGTCGAAAAGATACAGCAGCGCGGGCAGCATGAACACGACGGTGAACAGGCTCAGCAGCGCCCCCCTGCCGATCAGGTGCCCCATGTCGCCGATCGCGCGGATCGAAGAGGTCAGGTACAGGATGTATCCGACGCCGGCGAGAATGGAGGCGGAGGTGAGCAGCGGCGGGGTGGTGACCGAGATCGCCTCGCGGGTCGCGTCCCGGCGGTCCTCCCGCTCCCTGAATTCCAGATAGTTGTTCGTCATCAGAATGGCGTAGTCGACGGTCGCCCCGAGCTGGATGCAGCTGACGATGATATAGCCCATGAAGATCAGCTGGTTCCCCGTCAGGAACGGGAAGAGCATGTTGATGAAAACGGCCGCTTCGATCGGGATCAGGATCAGGACCGGGATCAGCAGGGACCGGAACGTGAGCATTACGACCAGCGCGACGCTCAAAAGCGAGAGCATGTCGACGAAGTCGTAGTCGCTCGTGATGGTCGTTTTGATGTCCTGCGTGAACGGAGTCGCTCCGACGACGTAGGAGTTTTCCGGATAGTAGCGCCGGACGACCGCCTGGATCCGGTCGGAAGCCTCGAACGCCAGCCTGCTTTCCTCCTTGGTGCGGGTGTAAAGCAGGATCCGCGCGTAGCCGTCCGTATGCAGCCGGCCGGTCAGGCTGGAGGGCAGGAAACTTTCCGGGACTCCCGCCGGCAGGGCGTCGGCGAGCGAGGTGACGCTCTTGACGTACGGCAGGGATTCGAGCCGGTCCGCAAGATTCTTTTCCGTCACGTTGGAACGGTTCGGCACCAGGATCAGCATCAGGTTGCTGCGGCCGAAATACCGGTCGATGGCCTGTTCGTCTTCGTAGACTTTGGTCCCCGGCCCCGCGCCGACGGACTGGCTGCCGTACACGAAGTCCGTCATCCCCTTCCCGATATAGGCGGGGACCGCGGTCAGCAGCACGGCGGCCAGCACGGCGGTGCGGCATTTGAAAACGCCGCGGGCGAATTTGCCGAAGGACGGCAGGAACGGGCGGTGCGCCGTCTTTTCGATCAGCGAGGACCATCGGATGATCAGGCAGGGCATCAGGAACAGCACGGTCAGCACGCTGATCAGGATCCCCTTCGCCAGAACGATCCCCATATCGAAGCCGATGGCGAATTTCATCCGCGCCAGCGCGATGAAGCCGAAAAAGGTGGCCGCGCCGCAGGCGAGGATGGATTTTGCGGAGTGGCGGATCGCGTTGGCGATCGCCGTCGTCAGGTCCAGCCCCTTCTGGCGCTCCATCGTAAACGAGTGGATCAGAAAGATGGAGTAGTCCATCGCCACGGCCAATTGCAGCACCGACGAAACGCTGGAGGTCAGGAACGAAACCTCCCCGAGAAAGATGTTGGAGCCCTGGTTGATCAGGATGGCGATCCCCATGATGAGCAGGAACAGGATCGGCTCGAACCACGAGGTGGTGGTCAGGCAGAGGATCACGAGAATGATGCCGACGCAGATGAAGGTGGCGTTGCGCATTTCCCGCTTGAGGTTTTCGTCCAGCGATTTCTGCTGGACGGCCGCGCCGATCAGATGACCTTTGCCGCCGACGACCGTCCGGATCCCGTCGATCGCCCGGGAGGTTTTGGGACTGGAATCGCCCTCGTCGAAGGTGACGTCCATCACGGCGTGCCCGTCCTTGTAATAATCCTCCAGGTCCTTGTAGTCGATGAACTGGCCGGACTGGTAGACGTCGGTCGTTTGGTCGCACCAGAGGACCATGTCCACACCGTTCACCGCTTCGATTTTGTTCTTGTAATCCTTGGCCTGGTACAGGGTGACGCCGTCGATCATGACCCGCGCCGTGCCGGGGTAGCCGAACTCGCGCCGCATCAGGCTCAGGCCCTTCTGGGACCGGGTCGTTGCCGGCAGATATTTGGTCATGTCGTAATTGATGCCGACGAACGCGCTCAGGATGGCGCTGACGACGATCAGGATCAGAAAAAAAACTTCGATTCCCTTCCGGTTTTTGATGATAAAATCGACGGCAGACCGGCTGTGCCCCCGTGCGTTATGTAACCTCATGTTCGGAAACGCGCCCCCATCCACAGTATTTCGCTTTCGCAGCGGCTTTTCCGCGTCAGCCGGTCAGAATCCTCCGGATGGCCCGGTACAGCTCCGGGCTTACCTCGTCGAAGCCGTAGGGCTTTTGCAGGATCATCGAACTGTAGCAGTGGGCGCCGACCATGCAGACGATCAGGTAGAGGCGCTGTCCCGCCGCTTCGCTGGTCCCGCCGCCGCGCATGAAATTCCGCGTGAACAGGGCCCGGACGTTCTCGAACTCGGCGCACCGGAACAGCTGCTCGAACAGGCTGGGCGAAAGATTTTTGAAGAACAGCTCCAAAAACCGCTTGTCGTTCCGGAATGCCCGGATCAGCGCGTCGACGAAGAACACCACGTTCTGCTCGAACGTCATCGGATGTTCCCGGCCGCGCCGTTCCAGCGCCTTCATCGTGTCGTTGAGCAGCACCGAGGTCTTCCGCAGGATGATCTTGTCGACCAGATCGTATTTGTCCTTGCAGTAGAGGTAGAACGTCCCCTTCGCCACGCCCGCGTGCCGGACGATGTCGTCCACCACCGTCGCGTGCACGCCCTTTTTGGTGAACAGCTCGTAGGCGGCGTCGTAAAGCCGTCCCATCTTGATCCGCTTGTTTTCCAGCAGTTTTCCCGCCATCGTTCCCCACTCCAAACAATGACCAAAAGTCATTTTTAAATCCGGAGGACAGTATAGAACAAAAATGACCTTTAGTCAATCTTTCCCCGGAAATTCGGAGCCTTTCACAGGATTGCGTTGGGGGACAAGCGGAAAACTGGCAAAGATTGCATCGGAGGTTTCCGTATTTTTGCCGGAATACCGGTCAGAATATGGAAAAGAAAGGGGGCGGCAATGTGGAGGAAAAACGGTTCCGGTCCTGCTGGCAGACGGAAACGCCGCCGGCGTTCGGCAAACTGGACGGCGACTGCAGCGCGGACGCGGTGATCGTCGGCGGCGGGATCTGCGGTTTGCTGTGCGCCTACGAACTGCTGGGGCGGGGCCTCGGGAACATCGTGCTGCTGGAGGCCGGAAGGATCCTGAGCGGGACGACCGCGTACACGACGGGGAAGATCACGAGCCAGCACGGCCTGATCTATGCGGCGATGGAGAAAAACCTGGGGCTGCGGGCGGCGCGTCAGTATGCGAAAACGAACGAGGAGGCCGTTTCCCGCTTCGGGGAAATCGTCCGCGCCGAGGGCATCGACTGCGATTACGTCCCGTGCGACGCCTATGTGTACGCGCTGACGCGGCAGGGGGCGGCGCGGGTCCGGGAGGAAGCGGAGGCGGCCGGGCGGCTTTCAATCGACGCCTCGTTCGTCACGCAGTGCGAGCTGCCGTTTCCGGTGGAGGGCGCCGTCCGCTTCGGCGGTCAGGCAAGGTTCCATCCGATGAAATTCGCGTGCCGCCTCGCGGCGCTTCTCGCGGAACGGGGCGTGAAGATCTATGAGAACACCCCGGCCGTCGCGCTTTCGGACAATGTGGTCCTGACGGGCGCCGGGCGGGTTTACGGAAAAAACGTGCTGATCTGCACACGCTATCCGTTTACGAATCTGAGGGGCTTTTATTTTGCCAGGATCGTGCAGAACCGGTCGTACGCCGTCGCGCTGCGCGGCGCGGCGGCGCTTTCGGGCATGTATGCGGACGCCGAGGACCGGGGCCTTTCGCTGCGCGGCGCCCGGGCCGGCGGGGAAGATCTGCTGATCCTTGCCCATGGCGCGCACAAGACCGGGCACGAAACGGGGGAGTCCCATTATGAGGCGCTGCTGGATTGGGCGCGGCGCCTGTTCCCCGGCGCTTCGGAGGTCTGCCGCTGGTCCGCGCAGGACTGCGTGACGAACGACCGGATCCCGTTCGTCGGCCGGTACAGCCAGTTCGGCGGGCGGGTGTTCCTCGCGACCGGATTCAACAAGTGGGGGATGACCGGATCCATGGCCGCCGCGCGGATCCTCGCGGATCTGATCGTCGACGGGAAAAGCAGGACGGCCGATGTGTTTTCCCCCGGCCGGCCGGACCTCGGGATGCAGGCCGGCGGTTTTTTCCGCGAGGCGGCGGACACCGCGGCGAATTTTCTGCGCGGTTATCTGGAAGCTCCGCGCAGGGGCGTGGCGGAGCTGAAAAACGGCGAGGGCGGCCTCGCCGAATTCAGGGGGGCGAAGATCGGCGCGTTCCGCGACGGGGACGGCGGCCTGCACGGGGTGCGGCCGGTCTGCACGCATATGCGCTGCCCGCTGCGCTGGAACCCGGAGGAAAACACCTGGGACTGCCCGTGCCACGGGTCCCGGTTCGACCCGGACGGGAACGCCGTCGGCGGCCCGGCGTTCCTCCCGCTCGAAAAAAGGGGGCCCGACTGAAGATGTGCGGGGAGCGCGCCCGGTTCGAAGGCTGGTATTTCAAGCACAGCACGCAGCGGGGGGTCTATTCGTTCATCCCCGGCCTGTCCGTCGCGCCGACGGGGGAGAAGTACGCGTTTCTTCAGGCGATCTCCCCCGGCGGATCGCGCTTTCTGCGGTATGCGCCGGGGGAGTACGCGGCCGACCCGGATTCGTGCAGCGTGAGGATTGGGGACAGCTTTTTCGGACCGTCCGGCGCCTGCGTTTCCGTTTCGCGGGACGGGGCGCGGATCCGCGGGCTCATCCGGTATTCCGCGTTCCGCCCGATCCGGCGCAGCTTCTACTGCCCCACGGCGATGGGGCCGTTCTCGTACCTGCGCTTTCTGGAATGCTTCCACGACGTCGTCAGCCTGAGTCACGGCCTGTCCGGCCTGCTGGACTGGAACGGCGAAACGGTGGATTTTTCCGGCGGGACGGGCTATATCGAGCGCGACGCGGGGCGCTCGTTTCCGCGCGCGTGGATCTGGTACCAGTCCTGCGGGTTTCCCCGCCCGGAGGACTGCGTGATGCTCGCCGCCGCGCGGGTCCCGTTCCGCGCGGGACGGTCGTTTCCGGGACTGATCTGCATCTGCTCCGCGGGCGGCCGGGAATACCGGCTGGCGAGCTATTACGGCGGCCGGCTCGTGCGCGCCGAGCGAGCGGCGGACGGATTCCTGATCTGTGCGAAGCAGCGCTCGCTGCGGCTGGAGATCCGCGTCCGGCCCCGGGACGGACATGCGCTTTTGGCGCCGCTGCTCGGGAACATGACGCGGACGATCCGCGAATATCCCTGCTGCGATTCCCGCGTGCGGCTTGTGCGCGGCGCCCGGGTCCTGCTGGAGGGCGAGGGGCGGTGCGCCGGCTTCGAGCAGGCCGGACCCCTTTCCGATCTCCGCCGGGGCGCCGGACAATAAAAAGGCCGCCTCCCGTGCTTGTCCTGCACGGGAGGCGGCCTTTCGCGCCGGCTTTTGTGTTTTTATGCCGCGGGGGTCCCGGAAGCGCCCGAAACGCGGTCCATCAGCTCGCGCATCCGCCTGATATGGTAGTTGTAGACGGTCAGAATCTCGCCGGAGGGTTCCGCTTCGTCGGTCAGTTCCATCACTTCCACCGCCCTGAGCTCGTCCAAAACGAGGCGGTACGTCAGGGCCTTGGACGAAATGGAAAGGACTTCCTCGTCGTCCCATCGCAGGAACTTCGCTTCGGACAGATAAAGGTTCACGCTGTTTTCCAGGCTGCCGATGCATTCGTCGATCGCGCGGATGCCGACCGGCCGCCGCGCCTGGGCGTCCTTCACGGCAAGCGTCATTTTGCGCCGCAGCTCGGAAAAGGCCGCTTTGATTTCCTCGGCGTAGTTCGGCGGCATGACGGCCAGGTTGACGGCGACGGCGACGGCGATGCCGATCAGCGCGTTGGCCGCGCAGGACAGCGCGTAGATCCAGGGGCTCTGCCGCGTCGCGCCGAACAGCACCGCGGCGAACGTGAAGCTGGAAAGCGGGCCGGCGTCGTCCAGGCGGAGCAGGTGGCACAGGTACAGCGCCAGGATGGTCCCGATGCCGCACAAGCCCGCGTTTCCGGGGGAAACGGCCGCGAACAGGCAGCCGACCGCGGTGCCGATCAGCGCGCCGACCATCCTGTTTTTGCCGTCGCGGACCGAAAGGTCGATCGATTTTCCCATGGACATGACCGCCGCGATGACCGAAACGATGGGTTGGTCGAACGGCGTCAGCCGGGAAATCGCCACGCACGCGGTCACGGCGATGCCCGTCTTGACGACGCGCAGCCCGAGCTTGCGGCTCTTTTTCGAAAAACGGCGAAACCGTTCCATCTGTTACCTCTTGCCGCCCAGAACGAGAGGCGGGATCTCCTTCGGCGACTCCATCACATAGGTGGCGTGGTTTTCTTCCAGTTCCGCGCGGTCCCGGAAGCCCCACAGGGCCCCGGCGGTGTCCATCCCCGCGCTTTTCCCGGTTTTCATGTCGGTGTTCGTGTCGCCGATATACAGGATTTCCCGCGGGGAAAGGCCGAACCCCTCCGCGATCCGCAGCGCGCCTTCGGGGGAGGGCTTGCGGGCGAACAGCGGGCTTTGCCCGTAGCAGAAATCGAAGCTGCCGGGCGGGAACAGCGAGCCGACGATCACCTTTGCCCACGCGTCCGGTTTGTTCGAAAGCACCGCGGTGCGGATCCCGCTTTTCCGCAGGGCGGCCACCGTTTCCCGCATGCCGGGGTATCCCCGGACCAGATGCACGGGGTCGCTTCCGTACAGCGCGGAATAAATCCCTTTGAGCGCTGCGACGTCCCGCTCCGAAAACCCGTTGTCCCCGCAGACCCTGCGGAGCATCCGGTGGAGCTGCACGTCGGTCCCGTCCCCGACGATCCGCCGGTAATCCTCGTCCGGGATGGGCGGGTAGCCGCACCGCCCGAGCGCGGCGTTGGAAAAAGAAGCGATGGAATACAGCGTGTTTGCCAGCGTTCCGTCCAGATCGAAAATACATGCCGAATACAAAGAATCACCCGTCCGTTATGATTTGACTTTTTGAATCGATTCCGTTTCCTTATCATAATCCGTTTTCCCTTTTTTTGCAAGCGGCCATTTATTTCGCGGCTTCCCGGGTTTTGGCGGGAATGTTTGCGCCGCGGGATGCATAAGAATGAATATCGCAGTAAGTCGGGGAGGCGGCAGAGCAGTGAAAGGTATCGTTGAAGAGCGTGCCGTGGAGCTTGGCGAATACATCATTCAAAACCGGTCGACGGTGCGCAGCACGGCGAAAAAGTTCGGGGTCAGCAAGAGCACGGTACATAAAGACGTGGCGCAGAGGCTGAAAGCCATCGATCCGCAGCTCTATAAAAAGGTGAAGATCGTCCTTGACTTCAATAAATCGCAGCGGCATATCCGCGGCGGGATCGCCACGCGTCTGAAATATAAAAAACTGTCGCCCTGAGCGGAAAACGGACGGGAATCGAAGACCGGCCGTTCGGTCCGGGGCCGCCGCGCGCCGCGGAAAAGGCCTCGGCGGCGCCCCGGCGGGAGATTGCTCCCCGGCCCCGCCCTGCGGTCCCGGCGCCGAATGCGCGGGATCCGGGAGCGGGACCGGGGAGTTTTTCCGCGGCACTGGACGGAACGGAAGCGGCGTGCTATAATCGGAAAAAAGCCCGGGGAAGGGCGCGGAAAGCGCGGACAGGCCGGGCGCAAGGAGGCACTTATGCAGTTTACTTATCATCTTCCGGTCAACCTGATTTTCGGAAGGGGCTCCGTTCAGAAAATCGGAGAGATTGCGGCCGGTTGGGGCAAAAAGGCCCTGATCGTGACGGGGCGGCACAGCACGAAAAAATCCGGACTCCTCGACCGGACGGTCTCGCTGCTCCGCGGGGCCGGCGTCGAAAGCGAGGTGTTCGACCGCGTGTCGAGCAATCCTCTGACCACCACGGTCGAGGAAGGCGCGGCGGCGGCCCGGAAAGCCGGCTGCGACGTGGTGGTCGGCCTCGGGGGCGGCAGCATGATGGACGCCGCCAAGGCGATCGCGTTTTCACTGCGGAATCCCGGGGATCTCAACGATTACATCTTCGGACGCAAGCAGGGAACGGACGCCCTGCCGATCCTCCTCGTCCCCACGACGTGCGGCACCGGCAGCGAGGGGAACGGCTTCGCCGTTCTGACCAATCCGGAGACCAAGGACAAAAAGTCGCTGCGGACCAACCTGATCGTCGCGAAGGCTTCGATCGTCGATCCGGAGCTGATGGTGACGCTCCCGAAAAAAATGCTCGCGAGCGTCGGGTTCGACGCGCTGGCCCACTGCATGGAAGCCTACGTTTCGAAAGCGGCCCAGCCGCTGACGGACGTGATGGCGCATGAGGGGATCCGGCTGATCGCCGCTTTCCTCAAACGGGCCTGGGACGACGCGGGCGACATGGACGCGTGGGAAGGGCTCTCCCTTGCCAGCACGATCGGCGGCATGGTGATCGGCGTGGTCGGCGTCGGGGTGCCGCACGGGATGGAGCATCCGGCCAGCGGCCTGCGCAATATCGTCCACGGCACGGGCCTTGCCGCCCTTACCCCGGAAGTCGTGCGCCGCTCCAGCGCCTCTGCGCCCGAAAAGTACGGCGAGATCTCCCGCCTGCTCGGCGGGCGGGGCGCCGCCGACTGCGCCGACCGCATCGAGGCCCTTCTGGACGGCATCGGCCTGCATGTGACGCTCGGCGAGCAGGGCGTGCGCCGCGAGGACGTCGCATGGATGACGGAAAACTGCATGCGGGTCGCCGCCGCGAATTTCAAGAATCACCCCGTCCAGTTTTCGAAAGACGAGATTGCGAACATCTATCTGAGCTGCATCTGACCGGCGCGGACGGCGGGCGCGGGAAAATTACGCGAAATCGCTTTCCAGCACCTTGATCCCGCGCGGTTCGACCGGCGTGGAAAAGACGATCTGCGTCTCCGTCGGACCGAATTTCTGGAGCTGGCCGATGAATTCGTCCAGTTCCATCGTGCTGTGGTAAACCACCTTGATCAGCATCGAATAGCTTCCGGTGACGCAGTTGCATTCCACCACGTTGGGGCAGGAACGGATGAATGGGTAAAAATCCGGCTTCTGGTTCGGCGACATCTGCAGATTGATGAACGCCTTGATGTGGTACCCGAGCCTGTACTGGTCGACCGAAGCGTGATAGCCGCTGATCAGCCCCTGCTTTTCCAGCTTCTCAATGCGGGCGGAAATCGCCGGCGAGGACAGGAAAACCCTTTTCGTCAGCGTCTTGATCGGGATCCGGGCGTTTTCCTGCAGGGCGGAGATCAGGGCCGCGTCGATTTTATCCATTGTTTCTCACCTCATGATTGGATTCATTTTCTTTTAAAAAAGAGGCCGAATCATTAAATTAAAAAAGGGTAAGACGGACGGAATCGCCCCGTCTGCCCTTTTTTATTTGATTATATACTGCTCACGCTTTTTTGCAAGGCTTTTTGAAAAATAAAAAAGCGTCTGACGGAACGCGCTTTTTTCTCCTTTCCCCCGGGGACGCCGGAAAGCGAAACGGGCGCCGCCTTAAAAAATAACAGCGAACGAACCGATCGCTTTGGAAGATTAAGGGACGGCCCGGAAAAGATAAAATAAAACGGAAAGGTCGGAGGGCCCTTTACCTTGCCCGCGGAACATGGTAGAGTTACTCCCGTTGATGGATCGCGGGATTTGCGGTTCCTGAACAGTCGGCATTCTGGCAGGATTCGGAAACGGGGGCACGGATATGAAGTCGAGAGTGGAGTCGGATTCGATCGGGAGCATGGAGATTCCTGCGGACGCGTACTACGGCGTGCAGTCGCTGCGGGCGAAGAACAATTTCCGCATTACCGGCAGGCGCATGGACGCGGCGTTCATCGTTTCGCTCGCGCAGATCAAAAAGGCGGCGGCCGTCACGAACCGGGAGACGGGCGGCCTTGAGGCCGGGACCGCGGACGCGATCGTCCGGGCGTGCGACGAGATCATCGGGGGGCGCCTGCACGAAGCGTTCATCGTGGATCCGATCCAGGGCGGGGCCGGCACCTCCGCGAACATGAACGCGAACGAGGTGATTGCGAACCGGGCCATCGAGCTGCTCGGCGGGCGGAAAGGGGACTATTCGGTCGTTCATCCCAACGACGACGTGAATATGTCCCAGTCCACGAACGACGTATTTCCGACGGCCGGCAAACTGACGATGCTCAAGCTGATGCCGGGGCTGATCGGCGAGCTGCGCCGGCTGAACGGAGCGTTCGAGCGCAAGGCGGAGGAGTTCGACGGCGTGGTCAAAATGGGCCGCACCCAGCTTCAGGACGCCGTTCCGGTCCGCCTGGGCCAGGAATTCGGCGCGTGGGCCTGCGCGGTGCGCAGGGACGTCGTCCGGCTGACAAAGGCGCAGGACGAGATGCGCCGCATCAATCTGGGCGGCACCGCGATCGGCACCGCGATCAACGCGTCGCCGGCCTATGTTTCCCGCATCACGGCGAATCTGCAGAAAGTCTGCGGCATCGGGCTGGCGCAGGCCGGCAATCTGATCGACGCCACCCAGAACCTGGACGCTTTCGTTTCGGTTTCCGGCGTGCTGAAGACCTGCGCGGTCGATCTTTCCAAGATATCGAACGACCTGCGGCTGCTTTCGAGCGGGCCGCGGACCGGCATCGGGGAGATCGTCCTGCCCGCCAAACAGAACGGCTCCTCGATCATGCCGGGCAAGGTGAACCCGGTCGTGCCGGAGGTGGTGTCCCAGGTGGCGTTCAACGTGATCGGGAACGACTGCACCGCCACGCTGGCGGCGGAGGCCGGGCAGCTCGAGCTGAACGCCTTCGAGCCGGTGCTGTTTTACAACCTGTTCGAATCGGTCGAAAGCCTGGAGGGCGCCGTCAGGACTTTGGTGGACAACTGCGTCCTCGGCATCGCCGCGGACCGCGAAAACTGCCGCAGGCATCTTCAGGCAAGCGTCGGCGTCGTCACCGCGCTCTCCCCGTATGTCGGGTACGCGAAGTGCGCGGCGCTCGCGAAGGAATCGCTGAAAACCGGCGTGCCGGTGGCGGAGCTCGCCGAAAGCCGCCTTGCGCTGAGCCCGGAAAAGCTGAGCGAGATCCTCGATCCCGCCGCCATGACGGGGCCCGCGCGGCGCAGGCTCCGCAGGGCCGCCGAACGGGTTTCCGTATGAAAGGGGGAGATCGCCGTGAATTTTCTTGGAAACGAACTCGTGTTCCTTGAAGAGGAGCGCGTCAACCGCTGGCCGGACCGCAGGGACCGCGCGGTGCGCCGGAAACAGGCCGGCGGTGAAAAGATCTGCCGGCCTGACCGCCGTCCGCCGCGCGGCGGGGAATTTTTTGAACGGGACCGCTGAAAAACCGCATGATTTTCACAGGCGTCGGGTTTTCCCGCGCCTGTTTTGCTGTCTGTGAAAATATATGGCCTGAGTTTCACAAATCAAGTCTTTTCACTGGATCCCGCGCTCGTTTCATGCTATCATAGAAAAAGAACGCGCCCTGTTCCGCCGGGAACGGGGGAGGAAGAGCGCCCCGGACCGCTCCGGGCGGGATTTCCGCAGGGGAGCGGTTCCGTATTTTGATGAAAACGAGGAGGCCAGCTCATTGCTTACACTGGATCAGGTGCGTCTCGCGCGGGAGACGCTGAATGGGATTGTCCGCAAAACAGATTTGATCCCGGCGCCCGATCTCAGCCCCGAAAATCACATTTTTCTGAAAGAAGAAAACTTACAGGTGACGGGTTCTTTTAAAATCCGGGGAGCCGGCAATAAAATCGCCTCGCTGTCCGCGGAGGAAAAACGCAGGGGCGTGATCGCGTGTTCGGCCGGGAACCATGCGCAGGGCGTGGCGCTTGCCGCTTCGAGGCAGAAGATATCGTCGACGATCTGCATCCCTTCCTGCGCCCCGATCTCGAAAATCGAAAAGACCAAAAGCTACGGCGCGCGGGTCTGCCTTGTCGACGGCGTCTACGACGACGCCTGCGAAAAGGCATGCGCCCTGCAAAAGGAAAGCGGCGCCGTCCTGATTCACCCGTTCAACGACGACAAGGTCATTGCCGGGCAGGGAACCGTCGGCCTGGAGATCCTGGAGCAGCTGCCGGAAACGGACGCCGTCGTCGTTCCCGTCGGCGGAGGCGGGCTCGTTTCCGGCGTCGCTTTCGCGGTCAAGACGCTGAAGCCGGAATGCAAAGTCTACGGCGTGCAGGCGAGCGGGGCGCCGGGGATGCTGCATGCGATCCAAACCGGCAGGGTGGAACCGCTCGGGCGGATCTCCACGTTCGCCGACGGCATCGCCGTGAAATGCCCGGGGGACCTCACCTATGCCTACTGCAAAAAATATGTCGACGGCATCGTGACGGTGACGGACGACGAGATCGCCACGGCGATCCTGCACCTGATCGAACAGCAGAAAATCGTTTCGGAGGGAGCGGGAGCGGCTTCCGTCGCGGCGGTCCTGTTCGATAAAATCGATCTTCGCGGGAAAAACATCGTATGCGTCGTTTCCGGGGGAAATATAGACGTGACCATCCTTTCCAGGGTTATTCACCGCGGCCTGATGAAGGAAGGCCGGATCGGGCGGATCCTGATCGATGCGGCCGACACGCCCGGCCAGGTCATGGAGATTTCGACGATCATAGCGAAGCTGGGCGGCAATATCATCAGCATTTACCACGACAGGAACGTGGAGACGAGCGGGGTCAATTTCTGTTTCCTTTCCATTTATATCGAAACGAAGGACCGGTCGCATTACGAACGGATCTGCGAAGGCATCGCCGGCGCCGGCCACCGGATCCTCTCAAAATGATCCCGGCGGCCCGGGCCCGCGCCTTTCCCGCCGCGTTGGGGCCGGGCGGTTAAAATTTCCTTCCGCGCTCCGTTTCCGCTGGATTCCACCCTTTTTTGTGCTATAATACAAAGACAGGATGGAGAGTGGTTCTATGCGTCTGTTTATCGCCATTACGCTGAGCCGCGAGGTTGCGGATACGCTGGACGGCGTGATCCGCAGACTGCGGTCCTGCTGCGAAAGCGGCCGGTGCACGCGGACGGCAAACCTTCATTTGACGATCGTTTTTCTCGGAGAAACCGCCCCCGGCCGCGTCGCATCGGTAAAAGAAGCGATGGACCGCGCCGCCGTTTCCCCGTTTTCTCTGCATATCGGCGGATTCGGCTCTTTCCGGCGGGAGGGCGGCAGCCTTTTCTGGGCCGGCGTGGAGCGGTCGGACGCCCTGACGGAACTGCACCGCCGGCTTTCCGCGGAGCTCAGGAAGCGCGGCTTTCCGCTCGAGCGGCGGGGCTTTCGCCCCCACCTGACTCTGGTGAGGCAGGCCGTGCTCAAGCGGGAATACGACCACAATGCGTTTGTGGTGCCGGCCATGAAAATGCCGGTCAAAAAAATAACGCTGATGAAGTCGGAGCGGCCCGGCGGAAAGCTGGTCTACACGCCGCTGTACGAAAGCGCGCTTTGGCGGGAGGACGAAGCGTGAGGGCGCTGGTTACGGGCGCAAGCTCCGGCCTCGGCAGGGATTTCGCCCGGGAGCTTTCGCGGCGGGGATGGAACCTGATCCTTGCGGCGCGCCGCGTCCCGCGCATGGAGGAGCTCGCGAAGGAGCTCAAAACGCAGGTGCGCGTGATCGGCGCGGATCTTTCCGACGCGGGGCAGTGCGAGGAGCTTTACCGCCGGACGTGCGGCGAGCGGGTCGATCTGCTGATCAACTGCGCGGGGTTCGGCGTGTTCGGTCCGTTCGATGAAACGGACCTTGGACGGGAACTCGCGATGATCGACGTCGACATCCGCGCGCTGCACATTCTGACGAAGCTGTTTTACCGGGATTTTAAAAGGCGGGATTCCGGCTATCTGCTCAACGTCGCGTCCTCCGCGGCGTTCCAGCCCGGTCCGCTGCTCGCGGGCTACTACGCCTCCAAAGCCTATGTGCTGCGGCTGACGCAGGCGCTCGCCGAGGAGCTCCGGCGGGACCGCAGCCGGGTCTATATCGGCGCGCTCTGCCCGGGCCCGGTCCGCACGGAGTTCGACGAAGTCGCCGGCGTGCGGTTCAGCGTCAGGGGCCTTTCGAGCGCGTATGTCGCGCGCTACGCGCTGGACCGGATGTTCCGGCGGGAAACGGTCATCGTGCCCGGCTTCCTGATGAAGGCCGCGCGCTTCGCGGAGCGTTTCCTTCCGGACGCGGCGGTCGTCCGGGCGGCTTATCACATGCAGAGGCGCAAGGAGGATGGAGGCGAAAGAAAAGGGTGAACGGAAGCTCCGGGCACGGGCCGTCCCGAACGCCCGGAAGAAAAGGCGCGGGGATAAATGGAAAATTCGGTTGGATCCGGACGAAAAATCGGCCTTCCGCTCTGACAAGCGGAAGGCCTTTCCTTTGTCCTTTTCAGCATTTCCCCCGGAATTCGACCGCTTTTCCAAGGATCGTGACGGGCAGCCCGGCGATCTGCGCCTGCGAGTAAGTGACCGCCCGGCATCTGGGATTGTACGACAGAAGCGTGATTCCGCCCGGGTGCCGCAGCACCTTCTTCAGGACCGCGTCCTTCCGGCCGATCTGAAGCACGGCCATCTCCCCGCTTTCCACCGTGCACTGCCTGCGGACGATCACCACGTCCCCCTCCTGGATGCGGGGCTCCATGCAGCCGTCGTCGACCAGCATGCCGAAGTATTCCCCCTCCGTCTTCCAGTACGGGTCGAAATCCACAAAATAGAGAAAATTGCGCAGCGGCCCGTTAAGGTTTTCCGCGCGCAGATGGGTGTAGACCGGGATTTTGCCCGGCGGGCCGGCCTCCGGGGCCGCGGCCTTCTCGATCCCCAGCAGATAATCGGTCGAAACGCCGAAAAAGGCCGCCAGCCTGAGCAGCGTTTTGCAGTCCGGTTCGTATTTGTCGTTTTCGTAACCGGAAAGCGAGGACTGGCTCACATGGATGACCCGCGCCAGTTCTTCCTGTCTCATCCCACGGTGCATGCGCAAAAAGCGGATCCTGTTCATCCATATCAGCCCTTTCAATCAAATTTTACGAACAGTATCAAAAAAGTAAATAAAATATCAATAATATTCATGTAAACTCTCAATTGACATATCGAGTCAGTCAATATATAATAACAACAGATTTATTTTTTTCATCAAAACAAGGAATTTGTTTTTAATCGCTGAAATGTGACTGATGGAACGGATCCGGCGGGCAGCCGGCTTCCGGGAATTTTTGTGAAAAGAAGGCCGCCGCCATGAAAGAGAAAAACATGTCCTCCCGCCGGAGCCTTTCGGCCGCGCTGTTCGGCTCCCATTTTCTGGTCTTTCTTCTGGGCATTCTGTCCGGCCTGACGGGGATTTATGCGCTCTGGAGGATTCTTGCGGGGGACGATCCCGCAGCCCTCCGGCAGATCGCCGGAACGCTGATCGCCGTGAGCGCGGTCTTCGGCGCGGCAAGCCTGGCTTTCGCGCTGTTTTTCTGGTTCCGGTTTTCCGGGGCCGTTGCGAAACCGCTTTCGCGGCTTGCAGACGCCGCGCGGCGGTTTTCGGCCGGGGAGCTGGACGTGCGGACCGGGATCCGGTCCGACGGCGAGCTGGGGGAGATCTCCTCCTCGCTCGACCGCTCGTTT
>ENA-UOOI01000548-UOOI01000548.1-fermentation-metagenome-genome-assembly--contig:-NODE-548-length-47149-cov-4.110842_pt1 | contig 47149 bp, 40 predicted proteins | sample MGYA00245779_ERZ724027 | MGnify/ENA primary metagenome ERZ724027 (study PRJEB28704, sample SAMN03018318) | fermentation metagenome | biome: anthropogenic terrestrial biome; feature: soil; material...
TCTGCAATCAGGCGATGTCCCAATGGCGTCGGATGGACACCATCTTGAGCCAGTGCGGTATACCCCTCACGAATAGCCGCTTTAGAAAATATCCCGTCCAGTGTTACCAGTCCCGTCTGATATTTTACCGCGAACTGGCGCACCGCCTGAATATAGGGATCCAACGTGACTCTCCACTCTTTTCTGTCTTCCGGGAAGGGAAGCACAAAGGGCTCCATCAGGATAATGCGGGCATCTGTTTCGCTTTTTGACCGGTCCATCAATTTTGTATAATTGGATACAAAGGCATCAAGGGATGTCTCATCATTTCTGTCATACTTTCTCCAGCAATCATTAATACCAATTAAGATCGTCAGTACATCGGGCTTGATATCAATGCAGTCCCTGGTCCAGCGATTTATGAGATCGCAAGTTCTGTTTCCCGATACTCCTCGATTCAAAACAACAGTGTTCTCGTTTTGTTCCTTTAAACGCTCTGCGATCAGCTTCGGATAGCCATTGCCCAGACCGTCTCCGCCTTCTGCCCTCCGATCCACATCGGTGACACTGTCTCCTTGAAATAAAATCACTTTGCTCATTCTACATTACCTCTTTATTTTATGTTTTTTGATTTAACAGATTTATCCCATTCTTCGAAGGCTTGAAACAATCTGGCTTACCTGCCGGATCGCACGATCCACCTGCTTTCTTGCATCCGATATCTTCGATTGCACGAGATAATCTGCTACAACTCCGTCAAAGAAAAAATCCGCAAATGTCAGAAAATCTCCAACCTCCAAATTCAGATCTGTATTCACCGTCACATCCTGAAGTTCTCTTTGAAATACACGCAGATTACTTTTGGCTTCCTCCATATGTGATACGGCATGATTCATCTTAGAATGCTTCATAAGCCCGATGATTGATCCCCCTCCCAGCAAATCAGCAATCCCCCATGATCTTGCACTGTCCAGATCCTCTTTTGCGTATTTCAGACTGTTAAGAGCTCTTTCACCCGCGGCTATAGCTTCGCGTACTTCTCTATCCATAATTTAATCCTCACTTTCCATACATTTTCTTTATTCTATCATTCTCAAAGGATACTGTCACTTTATGTTTGCTGTTTTGATGAGAAGTGACTCGTGCATAGCAAACATAAGAATCAAGATCAACAATAGATAAAACGGAAACAATCCCACACTGATACGATTGGCAATAACACCAAATAAAGGAGGCATCAGACACGTTCCCACATAGGCACTGGCCATCTGAACACCGATCACTGCCTGAGATTTATCTACACCGAAGTGCTCTGGTGTTGCATGTATAATACAGGGATAGATGGGGGCACATCCCAGACCAATCAAAATCAGTCCCAGCATCGCTGCTTTCTGATTGAATGGCAGTAACAATATCAGAATACCGACAAGTGTGGTTCCTTCTCCCAGGCGAACCATCTTCGCATCATTCATCTTAATTGTAAGAAAACCACTGAACGCCCGACCGATTGTAATTCCAATAAAAAACAAGCTGGCAAAGCCTGCAGCTGTGCTCTTTGAAATCTCATACTTCAGTGTGAGATAGCTGCTGGCCCACAATCCCGTTGTCTGCTCTATCGCGCAGTAGCAGAAAAAAGTAAGCATCACTTCTTTTGCCCCGGGAATCTTAAAAATCTCATGATATTTCAAAGGCCCGACCGATTTTTTCGATTCTTCTTCAAGTAGACTTTTACTTCCACGTTTCCAAAGAGGCAAGCTGATTACAAGAATAATGGTCAAAACCATCTGAACGACAGCGATAATCCGGTATCCCATATTCCAGCGATATCCGCCTGACAATGCATATCCCATAATGTACGGGCCAAAAGAAGCCCCGACTCCCCACATACAATGAAGCCAGCTCATATGACGGCTTGCATAGTTAAGTGCCACATAATTATTCAGCGATGCATCAACACTTCCGGCCCCTAGTCCATAGGGAATTGCCCAAAGGCAGAGTGCCCAAAAAGAATGACTGACAGAGAATCCAAATAAAGCCGCTGCAGTCATGGCAACACTCATGGCTGTGACTTTACCTGTTCCAAACTTTCTGGTAACCCGATCGCTTTGCAGGCTTGACACCACTGTACCAAGTGCAATAATCATGGATATGATTCCCGCGTAAGAGATAGGGACTCCAAATTGTGGATACATCGCCGGCCATGCTGAGCCAAGCAATGAATCCGGAAGACCCAGACTAATGAAAGCAAGATAGATGATTGCCAAAAGTAACTGTATCATAATTCTTCTCCTGTATGTAATTGTGCTTACTCCCCCAGTTCATCCTCGTGTGCCTTAAAGAAATCATAATAAGCACGCACGCTTGATAGTTTGGTCCACTTTTTCACATCCACTGGTTCTTCGTCCATATCATATATCTTAGCACCCTTCATAGACAAAAGAAAAGGAGAATGCGTTGCCATAATAAACTGGCATCCAAAAAATCTCGCTGAATCTTCCAAAAACCTCAAAAGTTCCTGCTGCTTTCCGGGAGAAAGACTATTTTCCGGCTCATCCAAAAGGTATAGTCCTTCTTCCTGAATCTTCTCCGTGAAGTATAAAAAAGCACTCTCTCCATTTGAATGTTCTCGGACATTATCCATTAGACTGTGTCTGACAAATTTTGACTGTGTCTTTCTTCGGGCAAGATTAACCTTCTTGAGTTGATCATAATCATCCAAAGATCTCATCTGAAATTTAGAATACTTTGCACCAAGGTATTCCTCGAATAACTCTTCGCGTTTGTGATCAATCCCGTCATTCAAAGCTCTTAGATTCAGCATAAAATCAAATACATCATCGCTTGTAATGATTCTGCTGGCCTGCGTTATCTCATGACACAAATCAAACGAACATCTATCTGTATAATCGTCAAAGAAATTTGAGCGGTTATATGGCGTATCTCTCACAAGACCCAACTTTTCTCCAATGACGTTTAAAGCAGTCGTTTTTCCGGATCCGTTCCCTCCATATAAAATCGTCACTGGCTCAAAATCAAGCAGGTACAACTGATGCTTTGACAGTATCTGAAACGGATAAAAACTGTCATAGCAGGTTCTTTTGATCGACATTCGAAAATCTATCTCTTCCTCTGCACCAGGAAAAGAAAAATGAGACAAATAAATCATACGCACTCCTTAGCATTTTCTGACTGTATCATTAAAATACCGTCCGCCAAACTCTGGCGGGCGGCTGATCCCATAATCAATCAAGGCAGAGATCCCCCTGGAATCAGAACATCTCTTTGCTCATCTTATCGATCTCTTCTGAAGTTGTCTCATAGACACCTTCAAAGGTAGACACAGGCAGTCCCTGTATAATATTGGGAATATAATAGTGTTTGTCCTTTCCGTATTCGGTACAGACTCTTTGAACTTCTTTTGCAATTTCTTCTCTTGTCCATCCTGGATGATCTACAGTTGCGGAGTTGATGCCACCCATAAAGGAGATCTTTCTGCCGTATTTTCTGATCATCTCAGGAATGTTGTTTGTCGCCATAACACCCTGCCAGATATCGATCCCAATGTCAATCATATCTGGTACAAAGGGCTCTGCATAGGAGTCTGAATGATGGACAACCAGCTCCACACCGTGATTCTTATAATATCCGTATATCTCTTTATAGGCGTCCACGAAAAATTCTTCGAACATCTCCTTCGAGAAGAATGTTGACTTCTGGCTGCCCCAGTCATCATGATGGAACAGTGCATCCGGATGAAGATGACTGCAGAGCAGATCTGCATATTCGAGTTCCCATTCTGTTATGTACTTAATCAGCTCCTTTACTTCTTCCGGCTCTTCATAAAAATTAACCATGGCATCTTCCATGCCCATCAGATAGTGCAGTCTCTCAAAAAGTCCCGGTGCTACAAAAGGTGCTACGAATTGTTCGTTTCGGTCAACACCTTCAACTTCCTTTATTGCCGGTTCCCAGGAGCTCTCAGAGAATACAAGTTTCGGTGCTTTTATGACTTTCTTCCAGTCATCAATATCTTTAAGTACTCTGTGTTCCTCGTCAAGAACCGGGAATGCTCCGGGAGTTCCCTCAGGCCACGATTTTGTGATACCCCATTTATTTGTCACATTGACTTGTCCGTACTTCGGGGCCGGATCTGAAGCATTATACGGATCACTCATAAAGATATGAATAAATTCGTACTGATTCACAAATCGGTCCGGATTTCCACCATGTATTGTCTCTAACAGATTTTGTTTCTTTGTCAACATTTTGATAATTCCTCCATTTACCATTTCGTTGTCTTTCACATCATCCCTGAGAACTCTCAGGTATTATCATAATAGCACAAAAAAAAGAGTAATTATATATTACTATTTTACAAAAAATCTCAAAACATTTATGCATATCGCTTTATTTTAATTGACATCTATTTTCACGGGATACCATCATGCCTCACAGCAACACCGAGCTGCACTATGAAAGCTTTTTTTCCAGATGGCTGATAATTCCGATATCTGCAGGGAGCCAGTCGACGTCAAACAGATGCTCCCTGTCCAGCCATTTTGCATTCTCGTGCTCTTTTAATCTGAGATCTCCCTCTTTCACTTGACACAGATAGCATTGCATGGACAGGTGAAACTTTGGATAATCATACTCTACCGTATCAAACAGTTCTCCTACCATTACCTTTGTATCCAGCTCTTCCATGATCTCACGGCGCAGGGCCTCTTCTGGTGTCTCGCCGTCTTCGATCTTCCCGCCTGGGAACTCCCATCCGTCTTTAAACTCACCATATCCTCTCTGTGTGGCAAAAACTTTCCCTTCTTCTATAATAATTGCAGCAGTCACATGTAATGTCTTCATCCCATCTATACTCCTTCCTCGTTTTCGTATTACCTCTGTCTGAATCCGGTGCACCCGGATCTGAAAAAGGTATAGTTGCATTCTGTAGTACATAACGTTATAATTCTTTTGAGATATATTTATTGAAAAGGAGGCGCTATACGTGGTAAAAAAAAGAGGACGACCGACAGACAGTCCAAAACGATTTGTTGTACGATCACGGGTCGATGCTGAAACTTTCCAGATTTTGCAGGACTACTGCGAAAAGAAAAACAAAAACATTTCAGAGGCTCTTCGCGATGCGATACACGCATTGGACGGTGCAAGATCCACACCCTGACAATTTTATCAGGATCGCTGCCACCAACATTCGGACACGTTGGTGACGGCAGCGACACGATTGCAGAAACGCATGGATTCATCTTCCGGATAATTTACCGACGATGTCATTCATGATATCCCACTTTTGTTCCATATCTTTCACCAGTTTCAGCTGTGTACGGCAGCGGTCCAAATTGTGGTGCTCGCGGTCTGTCTTAAAATAGGTATCTCCCACTAGGTAATCATTAAGAAAACGCATTCCGCATTCGTAAGTCATCACCTTTGCGCCCATTGGAAGAAGCTCCACCTCTTTTTGCGTCAGCTTACCGCGACAGCCTTCTAAGTATCCTCTGGTATAAAGTTCAAACAATTCCATGCTGCAGGAAACTTTATTAAGATCCGTCTCGTCCTCTAATGCTGTGCTTGCACCAAAGCGAATCGAATCGCCAAAATCGTTGACTGCAAGTCCCGGCATAACCGTGTCCAGATCAATTACACAGATTCCCTTTTGTGATTTCTTATCAATCATGATATTGTTCAGCTTTGTATCATTGTGTGTCACGCGAAGAGGAATCTCTTTTTTTGCAAGTAAATCTGTGAAGCAGTCTGCAACATCCTTTCGTTCCATGATAAACTTTATTTCATCTGACACTTCGCCAGCACGTCCCATAATGTCATCTGATACCGCCTTTTTGAAAACCTCAAACCGCGCTTTCGTATCATGAAAACCAGAAATAGTCTCATGCAGAGTCTCTGCCGGATAATCGGCCAGAAGATACTGGAAATTGCCAAAGGCAACCGCACTCTCGTAAAACTGCTGTGGATTCTCTACCTGATCAAAGCAGTACGCATCCGTGATGAACTTATAGGCCCGGAAACAGTCCCCGGATTTATTCTCATAATATGACTTTTTGTCAACCGTGGGAATAATATTTAAAGTTTCACGCTCCGGATCTCCTCCGCCTTCAAGGATCCTCTTCCGCAAAAATGCAGTGACCCCAGAGATATTGGCCATCAGCTCATCTGGTCTTGTGAATACTTCTGTGTTAATCCTCTGCAGTATCACTTTCTTCAGGTTTTCTTTCGTTTCAAGTTTCACCAGATATGTATCATTGATATGGCCGCTTCCGTAGGGCTCACAGGAAATTACATTGCCCGGAATGGCCAAATTAGAAATAGCTTCTTTTAATTCTTTCTCTGTCACTGGTTTCAATTATTACCCTCCCATAGATTTTCGGGATATAAGCCTTCTTTCTTCATCTTTCTGATCGCAGCCTCGACCAGTGGCTTATCCTCTTTATACGTAACACCGTACCATCTGTCCCGGGATGTCAAGACATCCACCGTAGCTCTGTCCTCATCCAGCAGTCTGCTAACTACAGACGGAAGAAAATACTCGCATTTGAACGGATTTGTTTTTATACCCTCTTTTAAAAATGCACCAAACCCTGCTTCGATTTCTCTCATGATACTCTTGCCGAACCCCCACAGATTCATAGACACAATCGTGTCCTTCGGCAGCATATGCCAAGTCTTCCCGTCATCTTCTGTGTATTCGATGGAGTCATGTCTCTTCTCAATATGGGTTCGCTCCTGAACTTTTCCAAGCCGACCGCTCGGGTCGATTTCACAAACTCCGCGGGATACATAACCATTATCCGTGACGGTATTAAAAAGCTGATAGCCGACCATGGCATAACGGTACTTGTCATCATCCGTATGGGATGCAAGATAATCATAGATAAGCTGAAATGCTTCTTTCCCATAATAATCATCTGCATTGATCACAGCAAATGGTCCGTGAATCAGATCTGAACAGGATAAAATTGCATGGGCAGTTCCCCATGGTTTCGTGCGTCCTTCGGGAACTTCACAGCCTGCCGGTATGTTGTCAAGCTCCTGGTAGGCATAGGATACATCCATGTACTTCGCAATGCGCTCTCCAACTGCTGCCCTGAAATCGGATTCATCTTCCCTTTTGATGATAAAGATCACTTTTTCAAATCCTGCAGCCTTCGCATCGTACATCGAAAAATCGATAATGATGTGTCCCTCTTCATCGATGGGGTCAATCTGTTTTTGTCCGCCATAGCGGCTTCCCATCCCGGCTGCCATAATCACTAATACTGGTTTTTCCATTGTTCTTGTTCATTCCTTTCCCTTTACGTATAAGAATTCATGATGCCTCGGATTGCCTCTCCTCTTGTTCTCTTAACAATCCGCATCCTGTGATTACCAATAAGTCCTGAACTCCGGTCTCAATACACGCATCAATGCTTCCATGTAAAAATAATCCCCAAACAAACAGCATTCATCGATGCCATCTCCAAGCAGACGTCCATACGTCGAGTGAAGGAGAATGCCATTCATCTCATCGTTTTCGGGTGCCGCATAGAGCTTTGCCAGATTTTCCAAAATCTCGTACGCCTGGGTCAGATAATTTTCATCACAAATCCCCCGGTTATAGGCCTCAAGGATTCCGCATACTGCAATTGCAGATGCCGAACTGTCACGTGGTTCCTTCCCATCCCTGTAATGGAAATCCCAGTATGCCACTTTGTCCTCCGGCAGATGTCTCAGAAAATAGTCTGTCACCTTTTTCCACTCATCCGGGATGGTGTCATCTTTTACATACATATAGTTAAGCATCAGCCCATACACACCCCAGGCCTGCCCTCTCGACCAGGTGGATTCATCGGAATATCCCTGTTTTGTGGCACCATAAGCTGGTTTTCCTGTCTCCACGTCGAAGTAATACGTATGATGTGTCGAATAATCCGGACGATAGATTACCTTTCTGGTTGTAGCAAGATGTTTTTCAGCCACATCCCGGTAGGAAGAGTCGCCTGTGATATCCGCCGCCCAGTAGAGAATTGGAAGATTTAAGAGGCAGTCAATGATCAGACGATAATTTTCCTTCAGATCCAGTTCACCCCATGCCTGAATAAACTGACCCTTTTTTCGGAATCTGGACTTTAAGTTGTCCGCTGCAAGAAGTGCCGTCTCTCTGGCAAACTCGTCCCCTGTGATCTTATAAGCCGCCACGCATGAAAGGCTGTAGATAAATCCCATATCGTGATGATCTACGACCACACGGTGGTCGATGCGATAACGATAACTCTGTATCTGCTCCATTGCAACATTGTAAAAGGCGCGATCTTTAGAATACTCATAGCACATCCACAGAATTCCCGTATAGAATCCTGCAGTCCAGTCATTATTCTCGATTTTCGGATAACGATTGCCCTCACTGGCCGGTGCCGGAAAACCACCCCGGAAATCTTCCAGATGATTTCTGGTGATCTTAAGCCCCTTTTCAAACGCCTCCTGATATAATTTTTTGTTCATAAATCCCTCCTGGTTTACGGGTTTCTACCCTAGTATCATACCATAAATATTTTATTAATAAAGATAGAATTTAGTTTCCATTTCATATTTTGTTTTGTGTTGATAGAAATCTTTAGAACTCCGTCAAAATTATGCATAATGGGCAGGATCTGATACTGGTATCTTCCTGCATCCAGCCTTCGCCCTTGTGCCCGAACTCCTGCCTCTTTTACGGCAAGCTCGGTAAATGAAGCCTCCTTTTCATCCCCAGATATGATCAGCAGGTCGTACTTGCCTGCCGGAAGTTCCACTCCAAATATCACAGGGACCTCACCCTCAGCGAAATCACGCCGAAGTACATCTGGTTTCATTCTTTTTCGAATAGATATTGCACCCTCCAGATCACTGTAAAATCCATAACCTAAATCCTCCGAATACGCTGTAGTTCCAACAGTCCTCGGTCCGCCGGCAAGAAGTACCGAACGCTGGGCCTGCAAAATCTGTATATCATATACTTCACTGTAATCTTTCTCGTTTTCTTCTGTAAAATCAAAGATATAGGGCGTCATAGGATACCTCAAGGTCCCGGCAAAATCATAGGGGCAGACAAAAGAATCCACCGCCTTATAGAATGCAGTGTCTTTATTCTCCCCCAGAAAAATTCTCCGATGTGTAATGGAAGCACGGTGTACCTGCACTTTTGAAAACTCAGTCTGATTTTGTAAGCCATCTTTCTCCAAAGATTCTGACCGTGAGCCAAACACTAAAGTCTCATCTTGTTTCATGTCACACGTGTATACCAAACCCTGCCCACTTTCATATCTTGAGCTGGTTTTAGAAAGCTCCGCCGGCAGATAAAGAGACATTCGTCCATCCCTTTTGGCGTATATCTGAATCCATGTGACTTTTTTATTTCTCATCTGGGCTGATACCTCGAAAGCACCAGGTGCCAGCAAATTCTCGAATTCGCAGTCCCTCCAAGGTCCGTAATCTGTGTGGATCAGATCATCCGCCGCCGCATATTGTGTGTTATGTTCGGCATAGCTGTCATTCCCATCGGGAATCGCAGGAAATACATAGATGACACCGTCCAGTTCCTGCAGAAGCATCTCACCTATCACCGCCGTCACTCCTCCGGAGAATTCACACATCGCCGGGAGGTAGTTCGCAGGCTTCGTCAAATGGCAGTAATTGATGAAACGTTCGGATTCTTCATATCCCAAACCGTTCGAATGTAGCATCAGATCCAGCCCCTTTTCATACAAGATACGAACTGCACTTTCTCCTTCTCCCATTCTCGCAGATGCAGCGGCAATCCACTCAAATCCGAAAGTTCCCTCTTCCGTATTTTCCGCAGCATATCGGATCGTGCAATCTGCAAGTTCTCTTAAAGCATCCGGACTCTTTTGATGAATCTCATCTGCTGGGAAAACTGCCATCAGTACCGACGGATGGCGCAAAAATATATCATCCTGCACCATCAACGAATCCTTCCATCTGCTGCCGTCTCTTGTCAGTGCATACTCTGGTATCTCACTTAATAAACGCTCATAATCAAGCACTTCCTCTTTTGGACGTTTCAGTATTTTTGCGGCTTGTATTGCATCCTTTGTCAGCTGTTTCAAAGCGGCTGTTGTGATCACACTGTCTCTCGTTACTGGTCCTTGCTCCGGGCAGATATCGTACTCAATGTGCCGGATTTTGTGTTCATCCAGCCGCCCTGTCTTTACATAAAAGTCCAGAATTTCACAAAATGTCGGGTAAACCTTATCTCTTAAAAAGGTCTCATCTTTCGTATAAGTATAGTATTTCCACAGAAACAGCGCACACCAGGGCTGAATGCAGTGATAGAGAGGATGGGGGTAGTCAAGTGCCCAACCTTCCTCTCCATAGAATTCCTCTGCAAACTTTTTGATGTCCGGTTCATATGACAAAAAACCGTCACAAAAAACTTTTGCAAGTTCCATATGATTCGAGGAAAATGTACCGTAAAACGCCGTTTGAATATTCACGTCCCAGTACCACATACTTCCCCACATGCATGGTTTTCTGATGTCCCACAAACCGCTCAGACCGCAGGCCTGCTCACTGTGAACACTGCCTTTGCCGCTGCAGCACTCAAGCAGGTACACGTAGAGGTACCAGAGTGTCTCCAGATAATAGTCCGGAAGCGTAATACTTGATTTCCAGAAAGATTTCCAGGCTATGCGGTGTGCATTCCTGTCCGAGGTTATGTTTTTCCAAAGGTCTTCTGCCCGATGACGTGCAGTTCCTTTCCCCGGAGCAATCGAAGCGATAAGGAAAAAGGACTCCAAATCCGGGTTTACGTCTGGTACATACAATGTGGTTTCCTGTATAAAGGGTCTGGCATCTTCAGCTTCTTTTTCCGGGTGAAATTCACAGAGCATTGTAACAGCATTATTTTCACAGATATCCTGATAATGATAACGGCTCTGACCGCGTGCTCTCTGTCTCGTGACATTTCCATTCTTCCAAAGTCCAGCGCAGCTTTGATGAAGTTCGAACACCATACCATCCCGTGTTTTTGACAAATACAGATGAGCAGTGACTTGATTTCTTCCTTCTCCTGCCGAAAAATCAATGGTTCCTTCCTCGATGTTCAAAGCGAGCAGTGAGTGATCGGTCCTGACCTTTTCGGAGAATCCAATCACGATCTCTCCACCCTGCGGACCACTTGTACCCTGGTAAAGAGGTCTTCCCCCCAAAGGCTGAGCGTTCTGAGACTTTTGCAAGGTTTTGGTATAATGAAAGAACTCATAGTCTGGATTCTGTCTTTCTTCATCCACCACTGCCTTTGCATCCTCAAATGTCATCTTGCCTGACAGGTTTTGCACCTGAGCGGACAGATCACATTTATCCGGATATCTGGGATCGGCATAACGCTCCAACACCTGATAGTAACAGTCATAATGATTCAAAGCTGCATGCAGAGCGTGATCTCTATAATAGACCGACGCACCCATCTTCCCATTGCCGAGTGGAAGAGCATTCGACCATCCATTCTCTACATTCCAAAAACAAATCTGATGTCCCAATTCTAACCTCCAATCCAGGCAGCCCTGCCCTGGCAGCTACCAGGAAAGGATCTCCCCTGCGATAATCTCATCTTTTTCCATGCTGCGGTCAAAGAGAACTGTTTTTCCATATCCCCTGCAGTTTTCCCAGCAAAGGATATCCGTGGGTGTCATCACTTCCTGGTGACAGAGAAAAAGAACGTATTCTTTCTGTCCAGAGATAATCTGAAGACCTTCGGCCTGACTCCGATCCAGATCCCTCTCATATCCGGAAAGCCTGAGATTGATATTTTTCACCTGAACTTTCGAGGTCTTTCCCTTTTTACTGCCATTAATTACTGTGATTTGGTGAAAGGAATCATTCGTCTGGACTGTCCCCACATATGTCTGGTTTTGATGCTTTTCGTTATAATGAAAAGACTGCCATGTGTGGCGGATCTCTCCTGTCTGCGGCGTGACAAACTGAACATAAGCCTCCATCTCATCTCCGGTGAAATGAAGATCCCCTGCCAAATCTTCTACTGTTCCATGGCCGCTGAAGTGAAGATGGTTCTCGTAAAGATGACTGCCATGGCTCAGATAATTATCGCAGATTATATAGATGTCTGGTTTGATCCAGATAATCTTCTTGTTTACAATCACACTATCTTCCCAGTATCCCAGATGACTTCCCTCTACATATCCGGCCAGACTGCCATCATAAAATTCCTGTTTCACACAGGTACATAGTTTTTGATAAATCCACGAAGTATCACATGGTGCAAATCCCCTGCCATCCACGAGGGTGACATTGTGAGCTCCAGCTTCTTTGAATAGAAAACGCTCCGATCCGTCCACATAGGTATATCTTCCGGAATCGACCAACAGATCTTCTCCGCAAATCACGAGATCAAAATGCAGTTTGTCTGCATGTCCATGTCCTCCGCCGGTATCTCCACAGTGAAAATGAAGTAGATTTGCGTTCTCATCCCACCCACTCCGAAAATAATAGTTTCCTCCAAAGGGAAGTTCCAGTGACAAAAAGTCAGGTTCCTGTGCACCCAACGTTTCATAAATACAACGTCCGTCATCGCCGAACAGCCAGATATTATCAAAATCAAGGTTCTCATAACCGCCGGATTTTAGCATCTCATCTTTTAAGATCAGGGCACCGGCGCTGATCTGATCCCTCAGATCAGTTGTATCGCTGTCGCCCTGGGCGAACTGCGTGTGATCCGGTTTCATCCACTTATAATTGACATATGCCATGTTCTCTACCGTCTTGCAGATGATGTCCGGCATCAAAATACCGGCGCGTCGTCCATAGAAAAGTACCGCAAGATAGCCATGATAAACTTCATTATGATACATCGGAGACTGCTCCCACTGCATCCCATCCGGCAGGACCTGAATAGCTGCAGCTTTACAAAGGCGTGTAAGAGCCGTCTGCAGTACTTCTTTAGAATCCGGCAGAACAAGAGACAGCAGAAAAAGTCCCTCGCTTTCAAGTACTCCCCAATTACTGATATATTTGTGATCGTCAAAATTTGTAAGCAGTCTGTTCTGATGCTTTTTCAGACAGTCATACACCTTTTGGAGGAATATAGCATCGACCATATCACTTTCCAAAACCAGCGGTACTGTGCGGAGCCAGGTTTCCGGTCGAATGCCCGTCTCCAGCGTTCGCCATGGTCCAAGGCCTATATTCTCACCCGGTTTTGCATGATCGATCCAGTCGGCGAGCAGACGAACATAGTTTTTGGCATACTTTTCGTCCTTTGTCATCTGATAAGCCTCTGCAAGACACAGCAGAAATCGATGACGGTTAAACTGCCAGAGAAACTCCCGGTCTCCTCTTGGAATGAAACTCCAGTCAATCTTATCTTCAAAGATCATCGGCTGATTCGTCTGCTCCATATCCCAGGGAAAATCAAACAAAAAACTATTTTCACAGGCAGCATCGGCAACTCTCATGACATGTGCGACATCTTCCGGCCAGTTTTTCCTACTGTATGATACAATTCTCTCCAAGTGATCCAGTCCGAAGATCCGACAGGTATCTTGTACCCATTTGGGCTGTGTATTTTTTTCCATCTCAGTCACCCTTTCACGGCTCCGCCTGTCACACCTGCAATAATCTTATTCGACAGGAAGATGTATAGAAGAAATGTAGGAAGGAATACAATGATAACACCAGCAAATAACCCAGCCCAGTCACCGGAATATTTCATAGACTGTACGATTGCCTGAAGACCGGTCGAAACAGTCCGAAGCTCTGTCTTATTTGCAAAGATCAACGCCATAAAATATTCATTCCATATGTTAATAAAGTTAAAAATCGTAAGTGTCATGATTCCCGGCTGTGCCAACGGGAACATGATTTTCCAGAATGCTTCGGAAGGAGTACAGCCATCAATCTCGGCAGCCTCTTCAAGAGCTTTCGGAAGCGAGATAAAAAATCCCGAAAGAAAAAACACGCCAAACGGTACATTTACGGCAATATAGAGAATCATTAGTGTCCATCTGGATCCAATCAGATTCATCGATGTCGCCATCTTGAATAAAGGCATAACAAGCATCACCTGTGGAATTGACATGCCAATCACGAAGATGTTATTGACGATATGTTTTCCTTTGAACTTAATTCTGGAAAGTGCATATGCCGCCGGTGCCGAAATCAATACAATTCCCACACAACCCACAATGCAGTAGATCAGACTGTTCATAAAGTAAATGCCCAATTTGTGCTTTTTCATGACGTTGATATAATTTTCAAGATGAAAACCACTTGAGAGAATGCTGTCACTGTAGATCTCGCTTGTGGTGGACAAGGATGCCATAAAAATCCATCCAATCATGGCAATCGTAAATCCAAGCCAGATCACAAGCGGAATGTACTTTGGCACCTGACGGAGTCCTTTTTTGTAATTTCTCTTCTTATTCATACTTTTCCTCCTACTCTGCCTCTTCCGTGCGAATGACCTTGTCAAGGACGGTATTTAAAAGCAAGACAATCACCATGATGATCACACCCGCCGTCGCACCCGCTCCGACATTCAATTCCACGGAACCGGCCGAATTGCCAAATACTACCTCATACATATAAACCATCGGGGTAACCGTCGCATTTTCCGTATTAAAGGAAAACAACGTTGAATATACAAAAAATGCCGCGGCCGCCGCAGAGTAAAGCACGATACAGCGCTTGATGATGTCCTTTAAAAGCGGAACGGTGATATCCGTAAACTGTCTCCATGCCCCGGCACCTTCGATTTTTGCTGCTTCATAGTAATCTTGTGAAATCCCATCGATTCCGGCAACCATGATCAACATGTAAAACCCGACGCCGGCATAGATATAAGCAATCATCATCGCAAGAAACAGATGCTCCGGCGATGTCCACTGAAAGTCGGCCATCTTCTGCCAGTGAAGTGCTTCAAACATCTTCTTCATCATCCCATACTGATTGTTATAGACATACTGCAGCCACATCGTAACCAACGCGACAGAACTGATGATATGTGGAAGATAGATTGCGGCTCGCCAGAAGTTCTTTCCCTTAATTCCTGATGTGATGATAACAGAGAACAACATGGCCAGACTTAATACAATAACGCCTCCAATCAGCCAGATCTTCACAAAATTGACCATGGACTGACGAAACAGAGGACTCGTGAGCAATTCCTTATAGTTAGAAAGTCCGACAAACTCCCAGCTGCTCATATTATCTGTGATAAAAGACACTTTAAAAAAGCTCATAAGCAGCGTTCTGACACTGGGATATAAGAAAATCACAACCATACAGATAACGGCCGGTGCCAGAAAACGGATGAGAAACCAGTTCTTTTTCTTCATATAAATAACCCTTTCTTCTCTTGAGATTCATACAACCAATGATAATTTCAAAAACAGGGAAGAGGTAAATTCCCCTCTTCCCTCCATTTGACATGTCTTGTTTTACTCCCTGCTGCGGATCTCTTATTTCTTTGCAGCCGCTGCCATATTTTCCACGAACTGGTCAGCCGTGATATCTCCGGCTGCAAGTTTTGTAAAGTTCTCCTGAATCGTAGGAGCCAGATCAGCATTTGATGCAATATCAGCACCATATTTTAACGGAGTTTCATTAGACGTGAATACATCTTTCATGTTCTCCAGACTCTTTGGCCACTCGGTCCCAGCCGTTGCAGGTGTTGTTCCGGCATGTTCTACCATCTTCTGGTCGTTTTCCTGATCGAGTGCATAGGCAATGAATTCCATAGCAAGATCCGGATCTTTCGTGTCCTTATTCACTGCCAGCATTGTGCAGCCTGCCGGATCCTCTTTTTCAAATTTATTCTGTCCCTCTTCAACATCCGGGAAAGAAAATCCGCCCCATACGAAATCATCTCCGGTGACATCCTTTACTTCCGTTGTAAGACCTGTCAGATTATAATACATAGCCACTTTACCATTTCCGACATCCATCTGGCCGGCAGGATATTTATTTCCGCTTACACTCTTGTCAAAGTAACCTTTTTTCGCGAAATCCTCATATGCTTTAGCCATCTTGACAACCGCATCATCTTTCCACATCTCACCGGTCTTATCCTGTACCAGTTCGCGGATCCAGTCTTGTCCCTTTTCTCTGTCGAGATACATGCCCGGAAGCCATGACGCATAGGCATCATCAAAAGTGAGTGGTGAATATCCTGCCTCCTTCAGCTTTGCACATGCCTCATCCAGCTCTTCCCAGGTCTTTGGCTCTTCCTTGATTTCTGCCTTGTCGAATGCAGCCTGACTGTACATAAAAAGTGACATCCACGGTTTATATCCGACAGCCGGCTGATAGTCTACATCAAGCATTGACTTCGGTGTCGTCAGAAGATTTGGCAAAACCACCTCGGAAAGCTTCTTCCCATCTGTTGCCTGATATGTTTTGTCGACATATGGCGTCATGTCGAGAATATAATCTTTCAGATCAATCTCAATCGGATATTCGAATACATCAATCGTCTCTCCGCCTTCCAGTGCTGGTTTTAAGATCTTCTTATTATCTCGTCCGCACCACTGAATCTCAATATCCACATTGGGATGTTCTTTTTCAAAACCGTCTTTGATCTCCTGCCAAACTTCACCTTGCGGCTCAGTGTCATTCCACATAGACCAATAAACCAATTTTCCACTGAGATCATCTCCACTTTTGGACTTACTGTCTGATTTGGCAGATGCCGAAGATGATGATGCTGAACCTCCTTTTGCACTGTCTTCTTTGCTGTCTGATCCGGATCCACATCCGATCATGCCCAGTCCCATCGATACCGCCAGCGTAGCCGCCAGAACCTTACTGTAATTTTTCATAGCAAAAACTTCCTCCTTTAAATGATTCGTTCCCATACCATTACGGATTTCAGGCTCATGTTTTTATACAGACCTGAAACCGGATGAACTTTCCATCGTTATCACTATTATAGATACGAATCATTCAAAACAGAATGTCACATGTTATCCCACAAAGATGTAAGATCGTAAACTTGAACATCAATGCTGTTCATGAAGAGAAAGCTGGCTTTCAAAGGACTGATCCCACCGATCGAGAACTTCCCTGGCACTCATCTGACCGGTGTAAAGTTTCTGCTGATCTGCCCAGAAACCTGTCATATCGATGCCGTTCAGCCGTTCGTTAATCTCCAGAGCTGTTTTCTTCGGAACTATATAGTTATCATACAGATTTTGCTGCCAGTCAGACATCTCCATATTTTGATCTTTGAACACCGGAGTGTGATTCCACCCGATGTTGAACTCATTCATATTATCTGGTTTCGAAAACCAGTCAAGGAATTTTTTTGCCTCTTTGATATGTGAAGATTCTGCAGAGACAGCAAACAGCCCCATCCCTGCTTTAATTGTAAGTACATCACCGTTATAGGGTGCAGGTGTCATCGCAAGATTCACTTTCGGATTCAATGTCTGTACATCATGAATACAGAACTGGCCGGACAAGTACATTGCAGTCTTTGAAGCTGCAAGGGCATCCACCGCTCCATTGTAAGTTGCCTGTGTATAGTCCGGATTCGTAAAACCCTCCTTTCTCACTGCCGCAAACTCCTCCAGAACCGACCTGTATTCCTCGTTATTCCATTTCATCTGACCCTTTACAAGTTTTTGATAGGTATCATCTGTCATTGTCTGTGAAACTGTGGTAGAGAATCCAAATGCCGTCGTCCAGGAATCCTTGTCTGATACATAAAAAGGCGTATAGCCGCCATCTTTTATTTGCCTGCAGGCCATTCGAAACTCATCCAGATTGCTGGGAACCTTCAGGTTCAGCTTCCGGAAAATATCACGGTTATAGACCAGACCCACGCTGCTCGTGCCGCCAATGGGGAGACCATAAAGTTTCCCGTCTATCTTCTTATTATCCAACTGTTCCGGGAGGACACGGTCATACCACTTTTCCTTCTCGGTCATTTCCACAAAACGCTTTGCTCCGATCTCTTCCATCAGTCCTCTGTCGATACGCACCAAATCTGTCAGCTCGCCGGTTGCCGCTTTCGCTTTCGTCACATCAATCCACTGATTGTCCGGAATACGCAAGACATCAATGTGATAGTCCGGATTTTCCTTCTCAAAACGCCGGATCTCATTCTGAAAAAAATCACGATAATGAGATTGCGGCATCATAAATGACAGCGTAACCCCTTCTTTCTTCACGTTTGACCTGTCTGTGCCACATCCTCCTGCACCCAATACTGCGGCTGCTATTACAGCCGTCATAATATATAAATATCTTAACCTTTTCATACCTTTTCCTGCCCCCATGTAACATTAACGTCTAAAAACCTTTTGACCCTTTATGATACCATGAATTACTGAAAAAAAGCAGCAAAAAAACAGCCTCTCATTGCTTTCCATGGGCATGAATGATAGAATAGTACCAAGATTCAAAAGAGGAGACATCATCATGCGAAAAACGCGAAAAGGAAAAAAGTATTTCAATCAGCTTTTTGTCACATACTCTGTGGCTTTTTTATTGTTTTTTTCTCTTCTGTTTGTCACTGTGCTTGGCGGAATCTACCGGGAACAGTACAGTCGTAATGTCGATGTCCAGCATCAGCTGATATCTAAAATCCAGTCAAAGCTTGATTCATCTCTTTCGGGGATGGATCGAATTCTGACCGGTCTGCTGTTTAACCGCTCTTTCATTGATATGATGGCTGATTCCAAAAACACAGCAGTACTGCCGGAATACGACAGTCGGATGATGAATTACTTTCTGACGCTGGATGCGCCGGATCTCTCCACCTACCGCACAATTGCATTCAATGATGACACCTATTATACATTGACAAAATCCGATGAAAATCCATCCTATATTAAAAAATCGGCAGAAACCTACCCCTGGAAAGAACAGGTCTGTCAGGCAGATGGGGAAAAGGTAATTCTTCCCGTTCACAAGGATAGCTTCTCCAGTCAGGGTGCTCTCGTATACTCCATCGCACGCCTGGTTACAGATGGCTTCCATAATTATGGTATTGTTGAAGTACAAAATGAATATAAAAACATCGCTTTGGCCTGCTCAATTGAAAATATATCGGGACAAATACTCTTGTTTTCTTCGGATGGGACGCAGATCTATCCCGAGACCTCACACGAGACAACCCGTTCCAAAAATCTTTCAAGAGATATATTCCAACTGGTATCCGAGGAAAAAATTTCTGAGGGAAGTCTGCAAAAGAACAGGGCACAGATTACCTACATCACATCACCCTACTCCGAATGGACCGCCGTCATGTACTGTCCCGTGATGGATGTTGTTCCCTGGGGCTTGCAGATGATTCTGTTTTCCATACTGGCATTCGTCTCACTGATCGCCATTGTGCTGATCTTATTTCGCATTCTCACAAAACGTATGGTTGCCCCATTAAACGAACTCAGTGAATCTCTCAATGATGTCTCTTTGGAAAACCTTTCTTTGGAGCTTGGTCAGCAGTATAATATTGAAGAGATCGATAATATTAATCATTCCTTCCAGCGAATGTTTGAACACCTGAAGCATGCTATCAATGTAAGCGTTCAAAGTAAGACCAACGAAGAACGTGCGAACTATCTGGCGCTGCAGTCACAGATGAATCCGCATACGATCTACAACACAATTTCCATGATCGAGGGCGTGGCCTACATGAACGATGATTTTGAAGTATCCGAGCTGTGTATCCGCTTTTCCAAAATGCTCCGCTACCTGTCTGATTTCAGCCGTGATACTTACACCATCCTTGACGAGGTATCGCATCTTGAGAATTATGCTTTTCTGGTGCAGAAACGATATGATGGGAAATTAAAGATTCAAATATCTGTACAAGAGGGTCTGGATGCGGAAATTATCCCCAAATTCACCCTCCAGCCTCTGGCTGAAAACTGCGTCAAACACGGATTTCGCTCCTCAAACGATCGGTTCGTGGTAAATGTCACTGTGTCCGGTGACTCAGCTTCCTGGCACATTAAAATCTCGGACAACGGATCTGGTTTCACGACCAAAAGCCTTGAAACAATATCGAAACAACTGAAAGAATGTGATGCGGGGCTGAAAACACAAAAAGACCTTATCAACCGTAAGATCGGAAATCTCACAATCAGCAACATCTATATTCGATTTTGCATTCTATATGGAGAGAGATTTCGTTTTCACTATGGCAACAATCACGATGCACCCGGGGCATATATAGACCTCAAGGTATTGTGGAACGCAAAAGCTGCAAAAGGAGAAGAATATGATTAAGATATTTCTTGTGGAAGACGAGGTTTTTGCACTTAAAACCCTTCATCGAAAAATCACTGATCTGAATCAGGATTACGAAATTGTAGGCACCGCCACAGACGGTACCGAGGCACTGCCCAAGATCCAGGCCACCCATCCGGCGATCGTCATCACGGATATCCGCATGAGTGACATGGACGGTCTGACTTTGATTGAGAATATGAAGAAAATGCATATTGATGCTCTTCCGGTCATCGTCAGCGGCTATCAGGAATTTGAATACGCCAAGCAGGCAATGAAACTCGGTGTCGAAGATTACCTCTTAAAACCCGTGGAACTCTCCGAACTGGATAAATGTCTCCGGCAGTGTCTTATGAGGTTGGAAAGCAGATATCTTCCCAAAAACATCTATTCATTTTTGATTGGAAATGAGGCATTTAATCTGGAGCCGATTATCTCAGACGGACCACTTACACTTCTCTATCTGATCTTTTCTAATCCGTTAAATCACACTGACACGATGTTCCACCCGAATACGGGATATCTGCCCGGAGAAAAGGTAAAGGAGATCTTTAAGAAAGAAGTCAAAGCCGCCTCCATCTTCTGTTTTGATGGTATCTACAGCAATGAAAAGGTCCTGCTGATCCCTCAGACAGACCATCTGAAAGCAAAGGAAGATATGTACCTGGAGAAGATACTACCCATTCTTGTACAAGAATTCTCTTTTCCGGTCACGATCTATTATATGGAGAGCCGTGCAAAGTCACTGACATATGACATCCGGACTGCAAGAAAATGCTGCACCAGGAATGTCATACCCGGAACAAGTGGATACAATCATAAACTTCTCGAGGATCCGGCACCCGAGGATTTATCCGGAATGATCGAACTGCTCTCACTCCTGATAAGACAGGAAGACTATAAGCTGATTTATTCGAACCTGCTGCGGCTCTTAAAGCGATGGCAAACAGAAAAAAGGCCGATCCTATCCTGTCAGTCAGAGCTTGTATTTATCCTGAACTCTCTGAAACGCAGCTTTCAAGTAAAGAAAATAGCAGGCCTTGACAGCACATTTCTGGTGGAAAACATTCTGTGTTTTTCCTCATCACCAAAGGAACTTGCCTGTGACTTCACCCAGCTGATGGCTGATCTGACATCGGGAAATAAAGGATCGAATGAAAGTACAATAAGCGGAGAAGAGCTTGTGAGGAGAATTGATATGTATTTTCAAAACCATCTGTCAAGCAGCATCACTCTTCAGATGCTTGCAGATGAATTGAACGTGTCCAAAGTTTATCTGTGCCGGGTATTTAAAAAATATAAAAATGTCACCCCGATGGATTACTTCAACCGAATGAAGATTCACCATGCCTGCGAGCTGATCCGGGAATTTCCATCCCTTCAGCTGGCAGAGATATCAGATAAACTAGGTTTCAACGATGTTTATTACTTCAGCAAAGTATTCAAGAGAATCACTGGTATAGCCCCATCTTCTTACCGAAAAGAGAACAGAAACTCAGACTGATAAATTAAGGAGGATTATGTAACATGTATTGCATCAAAATAATGGACAAAGACGGCTGCACACTGGCGCTTGGACGAGGCGAGGAAGAGATCAATCTCGTCTACACAGATGCTTATCACAAAGGGGATCAGATTCTGATCGAAACTTCCGGAAAACCTGTTTTTCTCTGGATCCAACTCGACGACGCCCTAGGACAGTCACTGAATTATCTTAAGGGGAATTATGTATACCATATCCCGTTTGAGGAAATGCGAAACAATCTCTCACCAAAGGCATTCTCAGGAAAAAAGCATCTGATTCGCCTGAAAAAGGCAAAAGAATATGAGCTTGAAACTTACAAAAATCTCGCTTTTAATGTCAACGACTCTCACGAAAATCAATCCTGCTATCCCCATGCATCCGCCAATGTAGAGACACGGGGAGAATCAGTCTTCGCAGCTAAGAATGCAATCGACGGCGTCACTGCAAATTCCTCTCACGGAACATGGCCCTATTCATCCTGGGGAATCAACCGTGACCCGAATGCCGCTCTTACACTGGATTTTGGCAGGGAGGTGGAGATTGACTGCATCACCCTCTATCTGCGTGCTGATTTCCCACACGATAACTGGTGGAAGGCGGCAAAACTCACATTTTCAGACGATTCTGCAATGAATATTGATCTGCAAAAGACAGCCTCCGGACAGAAATTCCACTTTGAGAAAAAGAGAGTCAGCTGGCTGAAACTTTCAGAACTGATTCCATCTGATGAGCCATCCCCTTTCCCGGCACTGACGCAGATTGAAGTATACGGAAAAGACTCGTAATACCTTATGTCCAGCACCGACCGGAGCGAAGATATATCATGGGGGTCAAATTACTTTCGACCCCCACATCATATCACTGAAAGCCATCGGCTTTTCATTCAGTTACTTCGCTTTGCCCTGTGATGCCACGGCTTTCATCTTAGCCTCGATTTCAGCGGCATCTCCGAGATAAAATTTCTTACTCATCTTGCCCTGATCATCGAACTCATACACCAGCGGCACACCGGTTGGGATGTTCACTTTCGTGATTTCTTCCTCGGTCAGTCCCTCAAAATACATCATAAGTGCACGCAGGGAATTACCATGTGCTGCGATGATGACACGTTTTTTCTCATTCATCTTCGGAAGAATCTCCTGTTCATAATAGGGAATCACGCGGGCAATCGTATCTTTCAGGCTCTCTGTAAGTGGAAGATCGGCCTTATCAATTTCGTTATACAACTCCTGTCTTGCAGGATTTCTGTCATCCTCCGGTTTCAGTGCCGGCGGCTGTATATCAAAAGATCTTCTCCAGATTTGAACCTGCTCTTCCCCATATTTCTTTGCCGTCTCTGCCTTATTCAGACCTTGCAGAGCACCGTAATGGCGCTCATTCAACTTCCATGTCTTCACAACCGGCAGGTTCTCACGCCCCATCTCCTTTAATGCCAGCTGCAGAGTATGAATTGCACGCTGCAGGTAAGAAGTATAGGCAATATCAAAATCATAACCCTTTTCTTTTAAAAGTTTTCCGGCGTTTTTCGCCTCTTCAATTCCCTTCGTTGAAAGATCAACATCTGTCCACCCGGTAAATTTATTCTCAAGATTCCATTCACTCTCTCCATGACGGAGCAAAACTAAAGTTTTCATAAACAAATCTCTCCTTTCATTGACACCGGCTGCAAGAATACTGCACAGTCGAGTTTTATAGTCTTAGAATACCACAGATATACAAAAACTTCTATATTAATTGAATTTTCTTCAATTCTTGATTTATCTTATTCTCTGCATGGTATAAATTGATTTATTCATATTAAACGCATATGCAATTGTACACACGATAAAAAAGTGCGGAAGAAACTGAAACCCGAATACTTCTGCTCCGATCAGAACCGGTGCGAAGAAGGTATTGGTGCCGGCTGCAAACACACTGACATAGCCCATAGCCGCCACCAACTCGACCGGCAAGTGGAAGATCCCTGCGAGTACCACACCGAGACTTGATCCGATCGCAAAAAGGGGCGTAACCTCTCCGCCCTGAAAACCAGCGGATAAAGAGACCACCGTCAGGATGAATTTGAGCAGCCAGTCATAACGATAGATCTTTCCTCCTGTAAAGCTGTCTGTAATCAGGTTTGAACCCGTACCGGAGTAGCGTCCCTGATACAGGATTAACATGCAGATACTGATCACGGCACCCATGACTGCGATACGGATCATCGGATTGCTGATCTTATCTGCCACAAGCTTTTTTGTCCATTTCAGACACCATGCAAAAGCAGCCCCCACGATTCCAAAGATCATTCCAAGTACAATCATTTTCCAGAAGACAGAGACGTTGATTGTATGATCCGCACTTAGGGCAAATGCCGTATTCTTAAGTCCCAGTGCTTTGGAAACCTCACAGGCCGTATAAGCTGCCGTGAATGCCGGAATCAGCGCTTCATATTCCAATACACCGGCAGTCATAATCCCCATGGCAAACACAACTGCTGCGATTGGTGTCTGAAACAACCCTGCAAAACCGGCTGCAAGTCCAGTGACCAAAAAGATGTTTGACGCATCTTTAAAGGGAAGACGTCTTCCCACCCAGTGTGAAAACGTTGCACCGATCTGCATTGCAACGCCCTCTCTTCCTGTGCTGGCGCCAAAGAGATTTGACAGCCACGTTCCCAGAATTGAAAAGGGAATCAGCCTTTTTGGTATAATCTCCTCCTCGCCCTGCCCCACTTCAAAGACAAGATTCATTCCCTGACTGCTCTTACCGCCAAATTTCATATAACAGTATGCGATAAACACACCGGCCAGGGCAAGAAACGGGATAAAATACAGCGGATGCTGCTCACGGGTCCGGGACATCAAGAGCAGTCCTCTTCCAAAAAATGTCTCAATCACGCCTACCACTGCACCAATCGGAATTCCGGCAGCACCAAGCAAAAATAATCCGCCGTAAGTTCGAAAAACTCTGTTTACTTTCTCTTTCATAAGTATCCTCCACTTTTAAATATATTTTTACACAAAAGAAGCTGATCACTCCGTGGTCAACACAGAAGTCATCAGCCTACAGGCAATTTTGGATAGTCCATGGGAGAACTTCATTCCCATATCTATTATATAACAATTTGTCAAAAACGCAAGTGGCTTGACTTGCTGATGCGATAAACTCTATTCACATACCTTCGTTCCTGTGCTATGATAGAAAGAAAATCAAATCCATAAAGTAAGGAGTGTCAAATTATGTTAAAAGGAATTCCTCAGATACTATCCCCTGAATTGTTAAAAGTTTTATCCGAAATGGGTCACAGTGACCGTATTGTTCTCGCCGATGGAAATTTTCCCGCTGAGAGTATGGGGAAGAGTGCGGTTGTGATCCGATGTGACGGTCACGGAATCCCGGAACTGTTGGATGCGATCCTTCAGCTGTTCCCTCTGGATACCTATGTAGAACAACCTGTCAGCCTGATGAGTGTCATGCCCGGAGATGATGTAAAAACACCAATCTGGGATGTCTATAAGGGAATTGTAGCGGAGCATGATCCCCGTGGAGAATTGGCTGTGGGAAACATCGAACGCTTTAAGTTCTATGAAGAATCAAAGAAAGCCTACGCAATTATTGCCACTGGTGAACATGCACTTTATGCGAATGTCATGCTGCAAAAAGGTGTTATCGCATAGATTCCATCAAAGTCGGAATCTATGAAGCTTTACTGAACAAGGGAGGACTTAATGAGGTTTGAAATTGAACATTTATCAAAGAGTTTCGAGAAGAAAGAGGTGCTGCGTGATATTAACTTTGTATTTGAAGAGGGTAAGATCTATGGCCTCCTCGGGCGGAATGGCGCCGGCAAGACAACGCTGTTTAACTGCCTGAACAGGGATATCAAGATGGACAGTGGAAACCTTTTCCTTGAATCTTGCGATACACGGCGTGAGGTGGTACCTGAAGATATCGGCTACGTCTTGTCAACCCCTACAGTACCTGAGTTTTTGACGGGCAGGGAATTTCTTAAGTTTTTCCTTGATATCAATGAAACGTCCGTAAAAGACATAAAACCTATCGATGAATACTTTGAATATATGAGAATTGCACCTGCAGACCGTGATAAGCTTATGAAGGACTACTCACATGGCATGAAGAACAAGATGCAGATGTTGGTAAATATTATTGCTCAGCCTAATATACTCCTTCTTGATGAACCGCTGACATCCCTTGATGTCGTTGTGGCCGAAGAGATGAAGCAGATGCTTCGTACTTTAAAACAAGGTCGTATTACCATCTTCTCCACACACCTTTTAGATCTCGCTCTTGATCTGTGTGACGAGATTATCTTACTCAGCCACGGTGAACTTGAGGTTGTCGAAAAGTCCAATCTTGACAGCCAGAACTTCAAAGACAGAATTATCTGTGCTCTTCAGGAGGAAGGATATGAATAAGACGTTAAAGATTTCATTCTCCCTGAAAAATACATACCGTGTGAATACCATACTTTATTCACTCAAGCAGATTCCATTGCTGAAAAAAGTGCTTCCGGAATCCCTTTACAAAGTTAAGGCATTTAAAATTCTGGCCAATATATTCTCCTTTTGCTGGGAGATCATCTCGGTGTTTTTAGGGAAGTTTATCTATCTGGCCTTTATGATTTGTGAGGCTGGTCTGTTATATTCAGGTTCTCCGAAACGCCAGACTTTTCTGCATTTGCTTTTACTCTTAACCATCATGGGTGACTATCTGAATACGAGCGTTTTTAATCCGTCAAAGGATAAGTATTATGCGATGATCCTCATGCGGATGAATGCCAAAGAGTATACCCTGGTCAATTATCTATACTCTACGCTGAAAGTGATCATCGGTTTTCTTCCCTTTACCTTGTGGTTCGGTGTTAAGTGGGGATTGCCCGTATGGCTGTGTATCCTGCTTCCTTTTTCAATTGCAGGATCAAAGCTTGCTTTCACTTCCGTAAAATTACAAAATTATGAGAAGGGCAAAACCGTATACAGCGAAAACAGTATAGGGAATTTCACCTGGCTGTTCACCGGAATTCTTCTGGGAATTACGTACGGTCTTCCTGCTCTTGGAATCACGCTGCCGGAACTCTTATCTGCCGGAATTCTGCTGATCTTTATCCCTGCGGGATTGATCGGACTGAAAAAAGTTCTTTCTTTTGGTTCTTATCGGGAAGTCAATCAACAGCTGCTTTTCCAGACGATGAATCAGATGGATGCCGTTGCTAACATGACAAAGGAGATGAGCCAAAAAAACATCTCCGCAGATCTTTCAATCAACAGCAGCCGAGAGGGATTTGAATACCTGAACGATTTATTCATCAAGCGTCATCAGAAAATACTCTGGAAATCAACGAAACGAATTGCTATTGTCTGTACCTGCCTGATCAGTGCTGTTATACTTGCCTTACATTTAAAACCGGCAGCAAAAAAAGAGACCAATGAATTGATTTTGACATGGCTGCCTTACTTTGTATGGATTATGTATTGCATTAATCGGGGAACAGATTTTACAAAAGCTCTGTTTATGAACTGCGACCACAGTCTTCTGACCTACTCGTTCTATAAACAGCCGGGTTATATATTGAAGCTTTTTCAGATTCGTCTTCGTGAAATTATCAAGATCAATGTATATCCGGCTTTTATCATAGGAATTGGTCTTGTGCTGATTCTGTGCTTCTCGGGCGGTACAAAAAACCCGGTAAACTATCTGGTGATCCTTATATCGATCCTATGCATGAGCATCTTCTTCTCCATTCATCATCTTACGATCTATTATCTGCTGCAGCCTTTTAATTCCGGAACTGAGGTAAAAAGCGGAACCTATCGGATCGTGACATCGCTAACTTATATCCTCAGCTTTTTCATGATGAAGCTTCATATGTCAACGCTGATCTTTGGAATAATGACAATCGTGTTCTGTATCATATATAGCATTGCCGCCTGCATACTGGTCTATAAACTGGCACCGAAAACTTTCAGGCTGCGGACATAAAATTCATGATTTTTATTTTGCACTTCCCTTTTTCTCTAATCTGTGGTAGAATAAGTCGGCCAGACTGGTATCTTTATGCCAATTGGTCGTGCAACATTCAACCACTAATTATCATTTACAGATAAAAAGGAGCAATGTTCAATGGAAAATGTTTCAAAAAGCTATGATGTCATCATCGTCGGAGCAGGTCCGTCCGGAATTTTCTGCGCATATAAATTGATTGCTGAAAAACCGGATCTCAAGATTCTGATGATTGAAAAGGGTCGTCCCATCGAAAAGCGTAACTGCCCCAAACGCCTGACAGGTGTCTGTGCGGGATGCAAGCCATGCGCCATCACCACCGGATTCGCAGGTGCAGGTGCATTTTCAGACGGGAAGCTGTCACTTTCCCCGGATGTAGGCGGAAATCTCCCTGAGATACTGGGATATGACCAGACACTGGATCTGTTAAAGCAGTCGGATGATATTTACCTGAAGTTCGGTGCGGATACCAATGTCTATGGTATCGACAAGCAAAAAGAGCTTCGTGAAATACGCCGCAAAGCCATCAATGCCAATTTGAAGCTTATTGAATGTCCCATCCGCCATTTGGGCACAGAAGAAGGGTACAAAATCTATACCCGTCTGCAGGAGCATCTTCTTGCTTCTGGTGTTGAAATGAAATTTAACACGATGGTAAAGGATATCATCATTGAAGATAATGAAGCAAAGGGAATTGTAACCGATAAGGACGAAACTTTCTGTGCCCCGGAGATTGTCTCCGCCATCGGGCGCGAGGGATCTGACTGGTTCAGCCACATCTGCCATGACCACGGCATTCATACTGAGGTCGGAACCGTAGATATTGGTATCCGTGTGGAAGTCCGCGATGAAGTCATGGAATTCCTGAATGAAAATCTGTATGAAGCCAAGCTTGTATACTATACACCAACCTTCGACGACAAGGTGCGTACCTTCTGTACTAACCCGTCCGGCGAGGTTGCGACGGAATATTATGAAAATGGACTCGCCGTTGTCAACGGACATGCCTATAAATCCCAGGAGTACAAGACGAACAACACAAACTTCGCTCTCCTGGTATCCAAGAACTTTACGAAGCCTTTTAAGACACCGATCGAATATGGAAAACATATCGCCCAGCTGAGCAATATGCTCTGTGACGGAAAAATCCTTGTACAGACATTCGGAGATTTTCAGCGCGGACGTCGCACCACAGAGGAGCGTCTCTGCCGGAACAACCTGATCCCGACCTTAAAGGACGCAGTCCCCGGCGATTTGTCTCTGGTACTTCCGCATCGTATCATGGTCGACTTAAAAGAAATGCTTCTTGCCCTTGATAAAGTGACACCGGGAATCGCAAGTGATGAAACTTTACTCTACGGCGTGGAAGTCAAGTTCTACTCCAACAAAGTCGTTGTAAACAAAGATTTCGAAACCAGCGTCAGGGGACTTCGCGCCATCGGCGATGGTGCATCCGTAACGCGTGGACTCCAGCAGGCATCTGCCAATGGGCTGTCTGTAGCGGGAAGCATATTGGAGAAGATAGGATAAGCATAAACAAAACTTTGTAAAAGCCAATCAACAAAAAGATAATAATACTTGACAATAACAATAAACCAATCAAAATATAAAGGCGGCAGAAATCCACAACAGATTTCTGCCGCTCTCTTAACATAGCTGGATATTTTATTCGCTCCAGTTAAAATCAGTTCAGATTACGACCTGACTTTTCCAGTATTGCCTTTACTTTCTCTCTTTGTTCGGTATCCAGTTTTGGCTTATTGCTCTCATATTTCTTTAACAGCCGCTCCATCTCTGTGTCGATGCTTTCCTTAAAATAGGCATCTCCTTTTCCACTTCGCGGTCCGACATGCGGAGAGTAAAGATCCCTGAAATTTTCCAACGTATAGTCTGCGGTGACAAAGCTTCCATCATGGCCGATCTCTTTGATCTCTTCCAGGTTTAAGGTCTCTTCGTTCACTTTAATCGGTGCAAAAGATGCTTTCACCTGACGGATAATCTCAAAATCGACAACCATTTTTTCAAATGATGTTGCATTTACACTGTCCATGACTCCGCCGGCTTCCATGATCAGATTGATTCCATGGCGATATGCGGATGAAAATGTCAGCATTGATTCATACCCGGCCTGACAGTTGATACGCGGTGCATCTGTCTGACATCCGCCTCCTCTTGAGGGCAGCCCATAGAATTTTGCCATATTTGTGGCAAATCCCTGCATCAGAGTTCCTTCGGGTGCCGCGCATGCAAAGGTGATCCCACCTCGCATATCCGCTGCGGTTGACTGAATTCCGAACACAACCGGTGTTCCGGGGCGAATCATCTCGGCCAGAACAATTCCGGCAAGACTCTCGGCTGCGCCGCTGGCAATCGTCCCCGCCATGGAAAGAGATCCCGTCGCACCCAACATGGCCGCAGGACAAACGATCACCGGCTGTCCATACTCGGCGAGTATCATCAGGCAGTCCAGCATTCTCTCATCTAACGTCAGCGGAGAGACTGTGTTGATCAGCGCAATCATTCTCGGTTTTTCTATGAAAGCATCTTTACCGCCAAACAGTTCACAGCCCGCTTCTACGATTAATTCCATCTCATCTTTAAAACCTGTCGGAAGCATAATGGCTTTTTCAGAATGCAAAAGCGCTGTATAGAACAATTCGACTGCGGCGGTTTTTTCAGGGATTTCTCCAGGCTGAATCATGATCCCTCCGTTAATCGAATAGCTGTCTTCCGCCTCAACAAGTTTTAAACATTTTATATAGTCATCCATAGTTCCGCGGCGGCGATTTCCATCCCAATCATCAATGAAGGCACATCCGTAGGTGGCCGCCGGATTGATATGATCTTTTCCGATCACTGTGTCATATTTTGGATTTCTTGCATAGAGGGTAAAGGATTCCGGTGCCTTTTTGACCCAGTGCATAACCTGTTCTTCCGTGAAGAATGCGGTGTCGCCTTCCATCTTAATCCCGTGATCCTTTAAAATCGCTGCTGCTTTTTCATTGTGAATTCTAACTCCCACATCGCGCATAATCTCCATAGCCGCGTTATGTATCATCTGTTCTCTTGTCATAGCAAATTGCCTCCTATCTTCCACTAAATTGTCTATCGATTTCTTACACCAAGTTTTAAAACATCACGCAAATAACGTACACTTTCCTCACAGGCCTGCATCTCTCTGACCCTCGCTTCTTCAATCGGTTCCTCCATGCTCTTAAACGCAATTTCATTTTCAAAAATAATCTTATCCATACAGGAGTTTTCTCGAATCTGTGAAAGCATTTTCGGACAGTCCATAGAACCCTGACCATGTGCAGCCCCGATATCGTGTACGCCCAGAGGGTCGACCACAATTTTGTCATCACTGAAGTGACAGCAATATGCCTTTGGCAGCATACGCTCCATGGCATAATAGGGATTCTCGATGACCTGAAGAGAATTCATCGTATCCACACAGGTGCCGATCAACGGATGATTCAGCTTATCTACCAGCCATAAGATCTCATCTGCAAATGTGTCTGTATGATTCTCAATCGCGATCTGCATCCCATATTCTTCTATCAATGGCATTACTTTCATGAATTCATCAAATCTGTCGGCCATCTGGCGCATAACATGCGGATGCATGCAGGATCCGTAGAATTCTTTCGGCCGAAGGATATCAAGGCTGAACTTTACAAGTTCCGCACCCAGATTATGACCAATCTCAAGTGCTTCTTTCGGAACGCAGTTTACACGGGAATCGCTGCCTGCTTGAAAGGAAGCATTAAATTCCAAAAATAAGCCATGATCTTTGGCAGCTTTTGCCACCTTCTTCAAGTTGTTCTCGGAGAAAGGTTCCTCTTTTGAAGTGGTGAGAAGATCCACTTTCGTGATCTGGAGACCATCCAGTTCCCACTCCACCGCCTTGTCCATCAGTTCATAGAGGGACATCGTCTGCTCAAAATAATAATCCTTTCCAAATCCCCAACTCTCCCCAAAACCGAAAAAGTGCAGCGTGTATGTGTGCATCCCAAGCCGAAAAGGTCTGTTTTTGTTATTCATGTTCTATTCCTCCTTTTTTCATCCTCTTTTTTCATTCTTCTTTATTCGATTTAAGTCTCTTAGCGTATCGTACCGAAACAAAAGAAACCAAAATCCCGAGAATACCACAGCCAATCACCCAGTACCAGATCAGGTCATAGCCAAAGTTTCCATATTTGTCAAGCCAGATTCCGGCAAGCTTTGCAAAAAAGACATCCGGCAGATAGCAAATCAGCGAAATAATCCCCGTCGCGACACCCGTAAGTGAAAGTGGAATACCAACTTCACCTAAAGTTGCAAAGTAAATGCCGCGCATACCACTATAGACTATGGCAAAGACAAATGTGATGCCGATACAGAGAAACATTGCATTTTTTGTCAGAAGCACTGCCACGGTTAAAACCGTCGCGATGGCGAGATAGTATCCCAACGTTTTGATCTTCGACCCAATCTTATCGGAGATAAAACCAATGGCAAGTGTAGAAACTCCTGCGATTATGTAATTACGAACAACTGCAAAGGTGCTTGCCTGGGTCTGAGAAATTCCCAGAACATTTACCGTATAGGAACCCAGATATCCATTCGCCGCCGAAGTAAAGGAAAAGCAGAAAAAGATCAAAAGAGATAGCAGCCAAGTACCTGGCATCTTTAATACTTTGAATATAGATGCAGCTGACATTTTTTCCTGTGTGAGAGCCGTTCCTTTGGACTCGGCAAGTTCTGCATCCTCTGCACCGATGATGTTATCTGGCAGTACAATGAACACGATTACCGCCAATACGAGGAACAGCGCACCGTTAAAGAACAACATATTTCTCCACTGCGCCCCCAAAACGGCCAAATCTGTTGTGTTTCCGGGCATAATAGCACGGTTTAGCAAAGCAACACCCAAAAAGCCCAGGAGCATACCCATGATTGCTCTGACAAATTCAGAAGTTGAAAACATGGAACCCTGTTCGTTAGAATTTCCCATCTTGCGCACGGTCTTAAGATATGCATTCCAGATGAAAAAGCTGGTGCCGGCACCATACAGAATATGAATGATAATTATGGACGTGCCACTTGGAACTGTCCCAAACCAGAAAGAACAGACGCCCATTATGACTGCCCCAATTATCAGCAGCCATTTCTCGCCAAATCGATCTACCAAAATTCCTCCAACCGGGTATCCGAATGTACAGACCAATCCAAACCAAAAGCTAAAATCCCCGATAAACTCATTGACATTCGCTGCGGATGCAACTGGTTTATATTCGGAAAACAGCATCACCATCTGATCATAATAACTGTACCGCAAAAAAGGGACATAAACCATAACCCCCGCCAACAGAGATACCATAATAAGTACAAACCAACGTTTCTTTCCTGTTATTACCATAAAGTTTTCCTCCACATGAGTAATTTTCCATACCATACTCCAATACACGGATTACTTCGCACTTTGTGCTCACGTATCTTCGCTCCGCTCTGGTCGGTGCTGAACATCCACTGGATGTTCAGCACCCTACAAACATATAAAAGTTAACATGTACACTTTTTAAGGTCAAAAAAAGGTAATGTGCTCACGAACATGCAATTTGAATCTCTATCCCTCCTCACCTTCAGGCCTATGTTTCTCCAAAACATATACCTTTTCAAGATTTTTAAGAAGCAGCTGATTACATTCCTGCTCTCCCTGTCTTCTTTCTCTCAGATCGCGCCCCATATACATTTCCAGCATTCCCTTCACAATCAAGGTATTCGTTTTACTGAAATACTCAGCATCTTCATCTGACAGAAGATTATAATTTGCAGCTCGCCTTAAGATCAGAAAATCTCGCTCAATAACATTATCTGAGAACAGAAGTGTATAGTAATAAGCCGGATATCGCTCTGATCCTGTCACCGGAAACAGTTCATAATATTCCATCAGTGCATCGGCGAACAGCGTGTTATATTCACCCCAAAAGAGTCTGTAAAACAAATCCGGCCTGTCAAATGCATATTTGTTATATAACATCCATCCTTGAATATAAGCGTCCATCAGGTTATCATCGTTGTCCATCAGCTGACCATATTCAATCATATAGTCAATAAAGAATCGGATGGACCCGAGAACAATCAGATATTCCAGACTTTCAAAATGCTTATACAGTGCGGCCGGAGAGCAATTGTTTTCCTTTGCGATCTCCCTGACGGTGATCGTTGAGGCATCCCTTTCTCTTAGTTTATTATACATCGACAAGATAAAACGTCGTTTTGTCTCAATCCCTTTTTCATAAACAGCCATATATATGATCCACTTGCATATTTTTTTGTTTTGTGAACACATTAACTCATTTTTTAATCTTATCTTTTTTTGATGCACTCGTCAAGGAATTTACTTAAGCCAACTGTTGATTAATTCCTCGTGTTCCTTCATCCACTCTTTGGAAACAGAAAGCGGATCACTCTCATCTGCTTCAATTGCCTCTATCAGATCATTTAGATCTTCATTCTTCAGATAAAACTTTTTAAAAAATGCATTTACCTCCGGCATATCCTCTGCCAGACCTTTTCTGACATATTTATAGGCCGTTTCTTTTTCTCCGAACGACTCTTTTGGATCCTCAAGTACCTTAAGGTCCCATTTATGAAACATCCAGTGAGGCGTCCATCCAGTGACAACAATAGGCTTTTGCTCTTTGATCGCCTTGCCAAGAGCTGCTGTCATGCTTGCCGCACTTCCGTTAATCAATTTATAATCCAGCTTATAATCTTTCAGCGCATCCTCGGCTGCAAGCATAAGTCCCGCACCTGCATCAATCCCGATAATCTTGCCGTCAAACAGTTCTTGTTGATCTTTTAGATCCTCGATACTATCAATATCCACATAGGTCGGAACCACAAAACCCAGAAGCGCATCTTCAAAAACAGGACCCAGATCCACCATATCATCCCCATATTTCTCGATATAGCTCTTGTGCGTGACAGGAAGCCAAGTATCCAGATAAGCATCCGTGTTCCCACTCGCCACGGAGGTGAAGATAGGAGCAATGTCCGCCATCTTTATGTCCACATCATACCCCATCTTTTCTTCCAGCACAGCCGCTGCAAGATTTGTTATCGCGACAGAATCAGACCAGTCTACATAGGCAAGATTTACTGTTTTTCCTTCCTCTTTTTTCTTCCCACACCCCGTCAATCCGGTCATGAGAATTACTAATGATAAAACTGCTGCCAACACTCTCTTTTCCATAATAATCTCCTTAGGGATTTTGCTTCTTCAACCGTAACCTGATAAACATTCTACCCGATTTATTATTCTCCTTTCCCAATCCCTGTGTCAGTCTGTCCAGAATCATGGCGATAATGACAACGGCTATTCCCCCTTCCAGACCATCTCCCAGTCTCATCTGTGTAATACCCTGCAGTACAATCTTGCCAAGCCCGTCCGCACCAATCATTGCGGAGATGACAACCATCGAAAGCGAAAGCATGATCGTCTGATTGAGCCCCGCCAGGATTGTCGGCATGGCAAGAGGAACCTGAATCTTAAAAAGCATCTGTGATGTGGTGGATCCAAAAGACTTTGCAGCTTCCACGAGATCGCCCGAAACTTCCCGGATACCCAGGTTCGTCAGCCGAATAATCGGCGGCATGGCAAAAATAACTGTGGATACTGCACCCGGAACTGTTCCCAAGTCAAAAAAATAAACCGCTGGAATCAGATAAACAAATGCCGGCATTGTCTGCATAAAATCCAGAATCGGGCGCAGGATTCTCTCTGCTCTGTTGCTTAAAGACATCCAGATTCCAACAGGCAGTCCAATCACCATGGCAATCAATGTCGTTGTAATAACAAGGCTTACTGTTTCCATAGCAGGCTGCCATAATTCCAGATTATCTATAAGCAGCAGACCAATCCCTGAAAAGATAGCCAGGCCCGTCCCTGACAACCACCATGCAGCCAACATGATAATGGCGACAAATAGAAAAATTGGTATCAGCATTAAAAACCAGCTGATTCCTTCAATGATACTTTCCAGTCCTACTTTTACCCCGTCAAAAAATCCGGAAAAGTTGAGTGTCAGCCAGTCAACAGCCTTCTCGGCATAATCACCGATTGGAATCTTTAAGAGAAAGGACATGTCAGATTTCCTCCTTTCTCATCATCTTCGCAGGAACTTTTGTCTTAAAGATAACCTCATTTTGATTGATATCTTGCGTGAAAGTTCTGACATAATCGTCTGCAGGTTGACAGAGAATCTCTTTTGGTGTTCCAATCTGTATGATACAGCCATCTTTCATGATTGCAATTTTATCACCAATTTTCAATGCCTCATCCAGATCATGCGTAATAAACAGAATGGTTTTTTTTATCTGCGATTGCAGTTCCAGCAATTCATTCTGCATGTTCTTTCTTATGAGAGGATCCAGTGCACTGAAGGCCTCATCCATCAACAAGATATCGGCATCAGTGGCAAGTGCTCTGGCAAGTCCGACTCTTTGCTGCATACCCCCTGAGAGTTCCCCAGGCTTTACATTCTGGTAATCTTGAAGCCCCACCAGTTGGAGCATCTCAAGTGCTTTTTTGTTTCGCTGCGCAGCATTTACTTTCTGAACTTCCAGACCATAGGCGACGTTCCATAGGATATTCCGATGTGGAAAAAGTGAAAAGTTTTGAAAAACCATTGCCGCTTTCTTTCTTCGTATCTCTGTCAGCCGGGACCGGTTCGCAGTTATAATATTTTCTCCATCTATGTAAACTTCTCCACTAGTCGGCTCAATAAGCCTGTTCATGCATCGAATCAGAGTTGATTTTCCACTCCCGGACAAGCCCATGATCACAAAAATTTCTCCTTCTTCCACTGTAAAGGATGCATTGTTGACTCCTACAGTATGCTGATGCTTCTTAAACAAAGTTTCTTTGTCCTCTCCTTCCTCCAGAAAATGAAGCATCTGATTAGGTGACGGGCCAAAAACCTTATAAACATTCTTTACTTGAATTTTCTCCATAATTTCTCCATTCCCTCAAGGTTTTCTTTAATCACCAATGTGTCATTTGACTATAGTTTCTAGGTAAACGTGTTTACTTTTCTATATAATAGGATATTTATCATAAAAAGTCAAGTGTTTTTTAGGGAAGGATTGGTATATTAACCCATCTGCGGCTGCTCATGACTCCGTATTTTGACCTGTAAATCACACGCAGCCTTTTATGTTCCTCTTATTATTTTTTTTTAATAAATTTCTGAAAACATTTATCAGCCTCGTATTGTGTTTTTTCTTCATCAATTGTTTTTAAATGTCCCTTGCTGACAACAATTTTTCCATTGATCACGGAATAATCCACAGGGCCTTTCAGGCCTACTGTTGCAAGAACGGACTTCGGATCTTCCATGGCACCTACGAATTCCAGTCTATTGGAATCTACCATAAAGAAATCTGCTGCTTTTTCCTTGGCAATTGAGCCTATATCGTTTCTTCCAAGGACACAGGCACTGCCTGTTGTTGCAAGTTTAAGCATATCATATCCAGATGGCGCCCGATTTCCATCATTTAATCTATGCAGAAGATAACCGACTCTCAGTTCTTCCAGAAGGTTGGATCCATCATTGCTTGCGCTTCCATCGACTCCCAGACCTACAGGCACTCCTAGTTTCAGCATATCTGAAATTCTGGCTGTTCCAGATGACAATTTCATATTTGATATTGGACAATGTACTACCCCTGTTCCCGTATCGGCCAGAAGTTGTATTTCTTCATCATTAAAATGAATACCGTGGGCGAACCAGACATCTTCGCCTATCCATCCCAGACTCTGCATATAAGCCAGCGGTCTCATTCCATAAGTCTCTAATGTGAATTTCTCCTCATCTTTCGTCTCTGCCAGATGCGTGTGAAGACGTACTCCCAGACTTCTTGCCAATTTTGCGGATTCTCTCATCAGCTCAGGTGTTACACTGAAGGGCGAGCAAGGTGCCAGAGCAACCTGCCTCATGGAATATGGATTTGGATCATGAAACTTTTCTACAAGTCTCTGGGAATCCCGGATAATCTCATCCGTTTCCTGTACTACACTGTCAGGCGGAAGACCGCCGTCTTTTTTACTCAGGGACATGCTTCCCCTGGATGCATGCATTCGTATCCCTAGTTCTTGTGCGGCACGAAATTGTGTATCTATTAAATCTGACTGCCCCTCCGGAAAGACATAGTGATGATCAAAGCAGGTTGTACAGCCATTTTTTACAAGCTCTCCCATACCAACAAGTGATGTTTTATAGATGACATCCTGGTCAATATTTTTCCAGAGTTCATACAGCGATACCAGCCACGGAAAGAGTTCCATATTTTGGACTTGCGGCAGATTCCGGGTAAAGATTTGATACAGATGATGATGTGCGTTGATGAGACCCGGATAAACACACATGCCAGTGCCGTCTATCACCTCATCCGCCTGTATCTCTTCATCCGTAATGGTTTTGATCACACCATTTTCTACATATAAGTTTACATGTTCCAACACCCGATCCTCTGTATCACAGGTAATTAAGTAACGTATGTTTTTTACAGCTAACGATTGTTTCATTAAGTTATTTCTCCTTATTTCTATCTGTTTTTTGATATATGCAAAAAAACTATTACATAGTGGTTATTGTAACATAGATGAAATATCAATTCCATTAATAAAAAGCACCCACTTTGCTTCCTAAACTTTTTTAGTTGCAAAATGGGTTCTTAGAATTAACTTTTCATGTAAATACTTTGAGTTATCTTAGTTCTTTCAACCTTTAATTCCCCCAGCCTGTATTCCATCCATAAATTGTTTACTTCCAAGGAAGAATAAAATAATAGAAGGTAATAATCCAATTATACTCATCGCAATAATTTGGTTCCAAGGTGTAACACCCCCTGATGTATCCATAGCCATCTTAAGTGCAATAGAAATTGGATATTTCTCGACACTTGAAATATAAATTAATGGTGTCAAAAAATCATTGATTGACCATAAAAACTGAAATAGGGTCACATTTACTAAAGCTGGTTTCAGTATGGGCAACAATATCTTGATAAGTACCTGAAAAGAATTGCACCCATCTATAATTGCTGCCTCATCGTATTCTCGTGGGATCCCACGCATAAATTGTACCATCATAAACACAAAAAACGGTTCCTGAGCAAATATTGTATTTGCAATTAATGGAACATAAGTATCCAACAGGTCTAAATTTTTCCATAAAATATACATTGGAATTCTTGTTACTACAGCTGGTAAAAACAGAGTTGCAATAACAAAGCCAAAGAGTACATTCTTATATGGAAACTCAAAACGGGCAAATCCATATGCCGTCAGACTGCATGAACTCAAAGTAAAAATTACTTTCGGAATAACAATCTTAAAGCTATTTATAAAGTAAGTCCCAAAGGTAAACTCTGTTCCAGTCTTCCATCCATTTACATAAGCATCAAAATTAAAATGTTTTGGCCAAAATCCTATTGAAGAAAATATCTCTGCATTCGATTTAAATGATGCTCCAAGTAACCAAATAATAGGGTATAACATTAAAAATGCAATTACTGTTAAAAGAACATATCGGAAAAATGTACTCCATCTAATTTTCTTTTTGTGGTGCACCGAAGTTGATTGAATCGCTTGTGTCTGCATTGTCTACTCCCCTTCATCTGCGTAATAAACCCATTTATTTGATGATTTGAACAGAATTGTTGTTAAAAGCATTATAATGATAAATAACACCCAGCTCATTGCACTGGCATATCCCATCTTATAAAATTTAAATGAATTCTCATAAATCATCAGGCTTGCCAAATATGTTGACTTTAATGGTCCCCCTTGAGTAATTAAGTAAGGTGCATTAAATTCTTGCATCCCATTAACTAACTGCATAACAAGATTAAAAAATATTGTTGGTGTAATAAGAGGAACTGTAATCTTAAAGAATATGGTCCATTTCTTGGCGCCATCAACTTGCGCTGCCTCATAAAGTTCTGTTGGTATTTCTTTTAGAGCAGCCAAGAAGATAACCATACATGAACCAAATTGCCAGACCTTCAATATTGCAATACAAAGCATAGCTGCTGTCGGGTTTGATAACCAACCAACTGATTTCAAACCTATCGTTTCCAGTATCTGATTAACCAATCCATTCCCTGAAAATAAAAAACGCCAAAGAATAGAAACTGCAACATTTCCTCCTAAAATAGAGGGAATGTAATAAGCCGTTCTATATAGATTAATTCCTTTTAATTTAAAATTTAATATGAATGCAATAAACAAAGCAAATACAAGCTGTGCAGGAACAGTTAAAACTACATATTTTAAAGTTGCAATCAGTGATTTTGTGAATTCTTTATTCCCAGTGAATAATTTTATATAATTATCAATTCCAATAAATTTAGGCTTTGATATCAAATCATAATTGGTAAAACTTAACACCAGCGAACTTATAAATGGGTATAAAGTAAAAATGCAAAATCCAATCAGCCAGGGTGCTATATAAATTAATCCAGTATATTTTCTTTTCCCCTTAACCTTTTTTTGCTCTTTCTTCATATGATCTCCTACTTATTATTAATTGTTTTAATGGTTTCCTTTATTCCCGAGATCGTTTGTTCAGCAGCTTTTTCAGAGTCAATCTCTCCCAGTGTAAAAGCTTCTGTCGCGTCTTGGTAAACCTCTGATATCTGTGCTCTTTCAAAGAAAGGACTCTCAGTTATTCCATCAGTATTTTTGACATAATCAAACAAATCCTCCGAAACTCCATCAATCTTCCCATCATCCTTAAGGATTTTAAAACCATTTTCATTAGATGGAACTCCACGAGTAGTACCTAAGGCTTTGATGCCATCTGGATCATTTATTAAAAAGTTTAACAGCTTAGCGGTCTCTTTTGGATGTTTAGTATCTTTAGAGATTGACCATAGCATAGATGGTTTCTTTATAATACCTGATGTTTTTGCCCCTTCTATTGTCGGAAATTTCGCGACCACTAGTTCCTGATTTGTCTCTTCTAATACAGATTCCAGACTTGACACCTGTGCCGGCCATGTCATACATCCTGCGATTTTACCCTCAATAAATTCTTTAACTGTACTCAGATCAGATTTCCCTGCAATTTCCAAAACCTCTTTTCCGGTCGGAACAATTTTTTTATCTATCAAGGATTGATACCAGTCAAAACCATCTTGCAGATCATCTTTACTTACTTGAATTTTTCCATCATCCGATAAGAATGCTTTTCCAGTCTTTTGAGATAAATATATATTTATCATCATAAACTCAACTTGAGGCGCTATTAATGGGTAATAGCCCTCATCAAATTTATTAGCAGCCTCAACAAACCCATCCCAATCTGTAGGGATTTCAGCACCAAATTTGTCATATGTAGTTTTATTTAAAACTATAACGGAACCATTATCGCTACACGATATACCATTCAATTTTTCGTTTACTTCTCCTGGTTCCAGAGTTTCCTTGCTGTATCCCGAAAAATCGATGATGCTTTTTAATTTATTCAGATCGTAAAAACCATTTCCATCTGGTGAAAACGCTTGATACCAGTCATAATTAATCTGCATTAAATCGGGATTAGTTCCTCCAGCAATCTGTGTTGTCATCTTTTCCTGAAAACCATCCCAACCAGCATACTCTGCCTTAACCTTAATATCCGGATTCTTTTCCTCAAATTTCTTAATAGCAGCTAAGGTTGCCTTATGCCTGTCATCATTCCCCCACCATGACATTCTTATCGTTGTCTTATTGTCCTTATTGCCGTCACCGTTATCCTTGTTTGCTCCAGAATTTGAACCACAGCCGCTCAGCAACATTCCCATTGCCAGCGCTACACATCCAGCCCTAAAAAGTGTATTTTTCTTATTCATCTTTTTCCTCCTCCATTTATTTTAGTTAACTATATTCTAAACTAGTCACCTGACTTATAATAGATAAAAAAAGGTGTGAATTCCTTAAAAAACAGAGGTTCTGGTTTATTTCCAGAGCCTCTGCAGAGATAAAAACTATAGACCAAACATTAATTATTCTTTTTGTTCATTTTTAACCTTTTCCCATATTGAGAAGGTGTCAAGCCATATACCTTTTTAAATTGGGTACCAAAGTAATCAGGATTGTTTTCGAACCCCACTAGGCTAGCCACCTCAGAGACTCGTCTTTCATCCCTTATAAATTCTTCTGCTTTTTTCATTCTTATTTCCAACAATTTACTAGTAAACTTCTGAGAGGTTTCCTTTTGATAAACCTTTCCCATATATTCTGGATTGAGATACAGTAAGTTCTGAGATATCCATTTCAGGGATAATTCACTTATATTATAATACCTTTCAATAATTAAATTTAAGTTCTCGGATATTTTTCCATCAGCAAGCTCACCCACCTTATATTGACCCAACACCTGTATAACTTTATCCAGTACATCCTTTAATTTTTCACTATTACTCACCGTCAGAATCTCTTTAACTATTCCCGCTTGAATTGCTTCCTCACCGAAATTTTTCATCCATTCTCTGCAAAATTTTTCGGTTAGTTCCAAAAGTCTTTGTGGTGGTACCTTCCTTTCTCTACAAACCTTCAAGATTTTCCCAAACTGATCTCTCGCCTCAGAAAAATCATTTTTTTCCAATAACTTTGTAACCTTACGGAAGGGTAATTCTAATTGAAAATTCTGTAACTCTTTCTCTTCACCGACCTTTCCAGCCTCTATAACACAAGATTCATCAGTATAAAAACCATATGCAAACATACTTCGACCCTGCTTAAAAATTTCTTCTACTGTCAGTTCTCTACCTGAATCACAATAATAGATCACAATTCTTTCCCGCGAATGCCTTTTTGCAATTTTCTTAAGTCCAGGTAAAATCGAAATCGTATTATCTACATAATAGATCATTGTTCCCTTGATATTGCTAAATCCATATTCTCTGTCATATAATATCGTTTCTAAATCTCCATGTATACATTCATAATATCTTTCCTCATACATCAACATCTGAAAAGATGCCGTAAGAATATTATTTTCTTCATTTTTGATATTCTGATTTAGAATCTGCCGTTTTATAACCTCTTTCAAGCGGAGAAAACGTTCCTGTGCCTGACTGTCCCTTTCTCCCATACATTCTGATATGCTCTCCTTTAATTCTGATGGCGAGCATGGTTTTAATAAAAAATGTCGTACTCCATATCGCATAGCTTCTTTGGCATACTCAAGGCTACCATACCCTGTCAGAATAATAAAAAGTGAACGTGAATTAGCCTCCTTCATTTTTTCGATCATTTCCAGCCCCGATAATTCTGGCATACTAATATCTGTGATAACAATATCAATCGAATTTTCCTTCAAGTATTTTAATGCTTCAATACTCGAATAGAACACTCCATCCATATCAACCGCTAATCCGCTCTGTTCAACTAACATACTAACCCCGTCAGCACTAATCTCCTCATCGTCAATTACAATCATCTTATACCTTCTCATTGGTTCCTCCATGATTATCGCTCTACAGGCAATCACTGATTGTCCTGTGGAATACAAATTATAACTGTCGTATGTTTATCTGGTATTGATTCAACTTCAAGTTTCGCTTTTCCACTATATAACAGGTCCAATCGTTTTCGAATGTTTTTAAGTCCCAAACCTATTGATTTGTTCTCCCGCTTTTGATTTTCTATATCCTTTTTAAATCCAGGACCGTTATCACATACTTTGATGACTAATTTCAAACAGTCGAAATATACATTCAACTTTATCTCCATGGGTCGATTTACCTTCTCTACCCCATATTTCACGGAATTTTCGATTAATGGCTGAATAATAAGCCGTGGAATTTTACATACCTTTGTCTCTTCCTGAACATCGGATGTATAGGTCAAACGGGTCTTAAATCTTAATTTCTGAATTTTTATATATGCCTGTATGACACCAAGCTCCTCCTCAACACTTACAAATCGGCTATTGTTATCTAATTTATTTCGTAGTAAAAATGCCAGGGAAGTTATCACCCCCGACAATTCCGAGTCACCATTTTTTAATGCCATAAAATTCATTGAATTTAATGTATTATATAAAAAATGTGGATTTAACTGAGCCTGTAAGAATCGATATTCTATTTCCTGATTCAACAGCTTTGCTCTGTAATCATTAATAATTAATTCCTCAATCTGATTGATCAAATTATTAAAACTCTGATATAAGATCCCCACTTCATCATTACGCCTCATAGCCACTTGAGGAATCTGTAGATTCTTAAGTTTGTCGTAGTCTTTTCTCTCCTTGAACTGACTCATCAGCCTTGCCAATTCATTGATCGGTGAAATCAGACGCTCAAGCGACTTATTTAGTAATTTACTTCCCAGGGTCAACACTGCAAGAATAATAAGAAGAAAAATCTGCGTGATCTGAACTACCTTTTTGATCATTTGTTTATTAAGCAGAAAATAATAACATTTAAATTCCCTTGAATTTGATTCCATATTACTTTCAAGCACATAATAATAATGATTATTAACATTATGAAATGAATATGATTTCTTTTGTCCCTTCCAATTAATATTTTCTATAAAATTCACATATGAACGATAACCAGACAGATTTGTTGAAAAATATTGTCCATCCATCTCCAGTACAAAAAAATCTGCATCCGTAAAGACACCCGAGTTGTCTAGTATCTCTTGGATAAAAGATATGTTCACCTTTATAATCGCAGTACCGATATTCTTCATCTGGTTATCTCTTGTATTATATATACTGTGCACATAAATTGCTTCGTTTAGGTCCCTGTCAAACATCCAGACACCATGTCTGGGTTTTGCTTTTACCAAAGCAGCAATCTCTTCTAGCGACATGTTCTGAAAAAAATCACTTTTATCATATATAGTACCTACCATGTATTCATCTCTTTGATTAAGGATAATAAGACTTTCAAAATATTTTTGATCGGCTGACAGCCAATTCAATTCCCTGCGCATACTTGTAAGATTCAAATTTTCTGATTTTTGATTTGAATATGTCAGATTATCTTGTATATTTTTGTTTTGATGAATTTCTGTAATTACCCCTTCCACACTCTTAAATTTTTCTTCTATATTCGACGTCATCATAAACAGTTTTTCCTGATTTCGCTCATATATCTCTTTTGAGATCATCTCAACACAAATTATCCCAATTGATAACACCAATAATGTCACAGCAGTCAGAACCATATCTATAAGAAATTTTAGTTTCTTATAATAAGATGCATTTTCATAGTAATTCAGTATCTTCTTTCTCATATATGTAATCCTCCTTGAAAACAATGGTATTTGTGTGAAGACATTGCCGATCCTCTGTCCCCCTTTTCTCTAGCTGATCAGCCCGCATACGATTTCCGGCGTTCTTTTGATTACAAATTCAGCAAATTTTCTGGCAGCCAAAGACATTGTATCCCAGTTCTTCCATGTGAGGGCAACGGTGCGTTTCGGCGTTTGATCCAGACGTCTTATCACCAGTCCATCTTCAAACCCGGCGATAACCAGATGATATAAGATAGAAATTCCCAACCCCTGTCTGACCATAGCTAATATGGAGTAGTCATCATATACCTTATATTCAATATTTGGTGCAAGTCCCTGTTTTTGGAAGGCCTCCAGGGATACACTGCACTCTCCCTCATCAAGAAGAATAAAGGGAAACTTAGTCAATTGCTTTAAGGAAACACTATCCTGGCTGCTAAGAGGATGATTTTCAGGCAAAACCAGAACCATCTCATCTTCATATAAGGGTCTTGTAACTAATCCATCGCTCATTGTTTCACTGGTAAATCCAAAGTCCACGCTGTCATCTCTGATCCACTGGCTGATACTCGTATACTCTCCCTGCTGTAATACAAAATGAACACTGGGGTATCCTTCCTTGAACTGCTGCATCAGCTGTGGCAGGACATTTCGACTGATGCTGGTAAATGTGCCAATCCGTATGATGCTGTCTTCAAGACCATTCATTTCCCTTTGTTTCTTTCCAAGCAAATTTTCCGAATGATAGATTCTCTGTATAGATGGATAATAGCTTTCCCCATCTCTTGTCAGTGTGATTCCTGTTTTGTCTCGAATTACAAGGTGTGTTCCAAGCTCCTGTTCCAGAGCTTTTACCATCTGACTTACCGCACTTTGCGAATATCCGAGTTCTTCTGCTGCTTTTGTAAAACTTTTATTTTCAATTACCTTACAAAAAACGTGGTATCGTGAGAGCATTTCAATTTTCCCTTTCATAAGATTATCTAATGATATTATTATAATTATTCGTTTTACAAATAGCAATATCCGACTTAAAATTAAACAAAATACATATTTGGAGGGGATGATTGGAGATATGAACGATGAGATTCAGAAGAATGCATTCAAAATGTCAGATAGAAGTGACCGTACTTTCTCAACGAATATTATAGCATTAAAAAAAGGAATGAATGCCGGTATTCCGATAGCAGTGGGTTACTTTGCAGTATCCTTTACTTTAGGAATTGCAGCTCGAAACGCAGGGCTTAATGCCTTCCAGGGGTTTTTGGCCAGTCTTTTGAATAACGCATCAGCCGGAGAATATGCGGGATTCGCACTGATCGCAGCAGATGCCACATACTTGGAGGTTTTACTTGTAACACTGATCACAAATGCCCGATATCTGTTAATGAGTTTTGCTCTGAGCCAGAAGCTATCTCCTAATACGCCGATTCATCACCGCCTGCTGCTTGGATATGCCGTCACAGACGAGATTTTCGGGATTTCTGTTTCTCGTCCAGGCTATCTGAACCCATACTATACTTTCGGTGCAATACTCATCGCCATCCCCTGCTGGGCAGTCGGCACAATTATCGGCGTTGTAGCTGGAAATGTACTTCCTCTTCGTGCAGTAAGTGCACTGAGTGTTGCGTTATATGGAATGTTCTTAGCAGTAATCATTCCGCCGGGACGGAAAGATAAGATTTTGACTGTATTGGTCATCGTAAGCTTTGTTCTAAGTTTTATATCCGAAAAGCTGCCGCCGCTGGCCCATATGTCGGCAGGTACTCGTACCATTTTCCTGACAGTGATCCTATCGGGGCTTGCGGCGATCTTGTTCCCGGTTTCCAAGAAAGAGGTGGATGTGACAGATGAATCATAACGTGTATATTTACTTATTTATCATGGCAGGTGTTACTTACGCAATCCGAGTCCTGCCCCTCACCTTAGTGAGAAAACAAATCCAGAATCAATATGTCAGTTCTTTTCTCTACTATGTTCCTTATGTCACTTTGGCAGTGATGACCTTTCCTGCTATTTTATCCGCAGCGCAGACGCCTCTATCGGGTTTTCTGGCTTTGCTCGTTGGGATCTTTTTTGCATGGCGTGGAGCCAACCTCTTT
>ENA-UOOI01000550-UOOI01000550.1-fermentation-metagenome-genome-assembly--contig:-NODE-550-length-47082-cov-17.875986_pt1 | contig 47082 bp, 20 predicted proteins | sample MGYA00245779_ERZ724027 | MGnify/ENA primary metagenome ERZ724027 (study PRJEB28704, sample SAMN03018318) | fermentation metagenome | biome: anthropogenic terrestrial biome; feature: soil; material...
TATTGTTGTTCCGGATAGCACCATAATGGAACTGCTGCGTCCACCCCTTTTCCCAGTCCATCAACGCGCCTTCGTGCAGCATGGACGATTTAAATTTCAATATCTCCTCTTTTGTCAATTCATTGCCACCATATACTTTATTAAATATTTGAGCAATCTCTGTTTCTGTATAGGGTTCTGCGTAGAACTCCTCAATACCGTGATCTGACAATTTGCATCCCGCACTCGCAAAAAAGTCATGACGGTTACGGAGCGCATCAATCAGATCACTGTACTTGCTGATTGTAATACCGGACACTTCCGATAATTTTTCCAAATATGCCCGGTACTCTCCCGGATTTTCCACTGCCATGGCTTTATCCGGACGCCATGTGGGAAGTACTTTTATCTCAAAGCCCTCTTTTTTCAATGCAAGATGATGTTCCAGGGTGTCTGCCGGGTCATCTGTGGTACAAACTACCTGCACGTTGAATTTTTTCATCAATCCCCGGGCGGAATATTCCGGCGTACGAAGTTTTTCTGTACATACGTCGTATATCTCCCTGGCAACATCGGGCTTCAGCAGCTTATCCACCCCAAAAGTTCTCTTCAACTCCAGATGAGTCCAATGGTACAATGGATTTCGCATGGTGTAAGGAACCGTCTCGGCCCATTTTTCAAACTTTTCCCAGTCGGAGGTGTCCTTTCCTGTACAATACTTTTCCTCAACCCCGTTGGTGCGCATGGCACGCCACTTGTAATGATCGCCCTCCAGCCACAGTTGGCCCAGGTTATCAAACGCATGATCTTTCGCGATATACGCTGGATTTAAATGACAATGGTAGTCGATAATGGGTTGTTTTTCTGCATGATCATGATACAGTTCTCTTGCGGCATCGGTTTGTAGCAAGAAATCTTTATGTACAAAACTCTTCATAGGATATATATTTTTAAAATTAATTCGCTTGACACTTTTATGTTCTCGAGCACACTCTTACTATTAACACGGTTGGGAACCCAAAGTTAGGCATTTTATTTAATTTTGAGTAATGCCTTGGAAATTTAATTTGAAACACATCTCGTCTTTCATTTCCGAAAGGATTTCAAATCATTAGCCTGATCATAGCCGATTCCCCAACAGATAATGAACAAGCATCTATCATGCTCTTTTCAAGTTTAGGTAGCAAAAAATCCTTTAATAGCCCGATTGTGATCGAACACAGTCGGCCGGTTCTTTCGCTGAGAACCTTTCCCTTTTCAGGGCTCCCTCACTCCAAATTCGTTTCATTTAACGACCTCCTCTCTGCTGTATCTCTTTTTATATTCGCTGGGCGTCATATTGAACTTTTTCTTGAAACACTTGGTAAAATATTTGGCATCGCTCATTCCCACCATATACGACACCTCTTTGATCGCATAATCACCCTTCACCAGAAATTCCGCTGCATGCTGCATCAACACATCGCGCACATACTCAATGGGGGCAAGGCCTGTGAGACCTTTCATTTTTTTAAAAAAAACGGTACGACTCATTCCCATTTCCACCGCCATATCTTCGATCACAAAATCGCTGTTGCCTAGATGCGATTCAATAAATTCGTTTACGGCCCGGATGAAGGTGAGGTCTTTTTCGTTGAAAGGAATATCCGCTGTCTGCATTGCCCGCGACAAAGCAACAGGCGAAGAATTTGTTCTGTCTCTGTAATAACGTTGCAATTCGCCTCTGCGTCGCAGCAAATTTTTGACCCTAGCCTTGAAATAAGAGACGCTGAAAGGCTTGGTAATGTACTCATCTGCCCCCTGTCCAAAACCCTCCAGCTTGCTATCCAGGGTTGTCTTTGCCGTGAGCAGCAGGAAGAGAATATGGCTGGTGTGGATATTGCTTCGCACCTTTTCAAGCAGCTCAATCCCGTCTACTTCGGGCATCATGATATCGCTGACAATAAAATCGGGAATAAGATCCAGAGCCTTATCAAATTCCTCTTTCCCATTCGACGCTTCGTGCACCTCGTATTCATCCTCGAGAATGGACCGGATAAATTGCCTCAGATCGTCGTCGTCCTCTACCAGCAGTACTGTGGGGTGCCCATTGATCTCCTCCGTGAAGAGGGGGGGAGTCTGTTCATCCTGATCTTCTCTTTGCATCTGGTTCATCGTTGCCGGGAAAGTATCGTCAATGGTTACGTCAGCACCAAAATGCGATGTTCCTTTCTTGAAGAACACGGTAAACCTGCTGCCCTTATTCTCTTCGCTTTCCACTTCTATCCTGGCACGATGCTTCTCGGCCATTTCTTTCACAATGGATAATCCGATGCCGGTACTTGGCTTACTTGGATCTTCGTTAAAAGACTCAAAACGCCGAAACAACCTCCCCATTCTTTCTTTATTGATGCCGATACCGGTATCCCTCACCTGCAAGGCAACTTCATCGTTAACATGGAACAATGTTACATGGATCAATTTTCCCGGAGGTGTATACTTGAACGCATTGGAAAGAAGATTCACCACAATTTTTTCTAGCGCTTCGGCATCTACCCATATCAACTGGTCGCCCACCCTGTTTTCAAAACGATAGTCTATTTTTTTCAGGTTTGCATTGTTTGTATAATTCTCATACAGGTTTTCCACAAATGGCCCTATTGCAATCTTACTGACAGTGAGCGGGGTTTGTTCCATCTTCTGAAAATCAAGGATTTGATTTACCATGTTTAACAGCCGTTTCGTATTTTTGGAAACAAGCAAGAGCTGTTTTTGAACTGCCTCGGGAGTGGATTTACTCTGTATCAGGTTTTCAATTGGAGAGACAATCATGGTTAGTGGTGTGCGTATCTCGTGCGATATATTGGTGAAAAAACGAGTCTTGATCTCCGACTCCTGCTTTTCCCATACGATCTTGTTTCGCATCCTGTAAAAAGCGTACAATATCCTGAAAATAATATACAAGACCAATATCGTCAACACCGCATAAATGAGATATGCCCACCCCGTGGCCCAGAAAGGAGGAAGCACCTCAATGGCCAGTGTCCGTTCGTTGTTGATCCATACACCATCGCTGTTGGTCGATTTTACCCGAAAAAGGTATTTTCCCCGCGACAGATTGGTATAGTTGGCAATGCGCTGATTGCCGGAATAGATCCACTCCTTATCGAATCCGTCAAGTTTATAGGCATACAGAATATTTTCCGGATCTGTATAGTCAAGGGCGGCAAACTCAATGCTGAGGAAGTTCTGATTATGCCTTAACTGCAGACGGTCAATCAAGTCGATGCTTTTATACAACGGCCCTTCGGCGGAGATGGGCAGGATGCGGTTGAACAGTCTGAACTGCACCAGTGCAAGATAGGGATTAAAGGTATTGTTCTTCACATTTTCGGGATCAAACATAAACATTCCATGCGAATAGCCGAATAACATTCTCCCGTCGCTCAGGCAACAACTCGAATTTTCAGAGAAATTGTGCCTTTTCATCATGCGTTTTATTTCGCTGAAGTTTTCAAAGGTCTGCTTCTCCCGGCTGAACTTGGTGAGTCCCCCTTCACTGCCTATCCACAGGTCCCCCCTTTTATCTTCATCGATAGACAGAATGATGTTTGAGGGCAGCCCCTCGGATGAGCTGTATGTCTCAAACGACAGCGGGAAGCCATTTTGATCTGTTTCCTTTATCTTGCTGATACCTCCACCGAATGTACCGATATATGTCTCTCCGGATTCTGTGGTACAGATATCGATGATATCGTTTGCGCCAATAGAATGTTCATCGGTGTTATTCCTTGTGTAAATCTTAAAAGCGATCTCTTGCGGGGAGTTGAAATCGGCATCAAACATCATAAAACCGAGGGTGGTCCCCACGCAGATATTCCCTGATCTGTCGCCTGCGATAATCCTCACCCGGTCACCCATGACGAAAGGATAGTTTCCAAGATCATTGTAGTAATGGAGAACTTTTCGATCATCCCCTTCACGAAGTATCAGGTTCAGTCCTCCACCGTAGGTCCCAATCCATATATTCCCGTTTTTATCTTCGAAAATTGAATAGACGTTGTCGTCGCTCAAAGAGTATTTATCATCGGCTCTATTTTTATAATGAAGTATATCAAAACTACTCCCGTTATCTTTCCTTGTCAGTTTGTAAACACCTTCTCCCTTAGTCCCGATCCATATGTTCCTGGCTTCATCTTCGGTGATGCTGTACGCTATTCCTTCCAATGGTGTTCCACTTCCAATCTCTCCCCGATTATTCAGGATGCCTTTTTCTTTCATTTCCGCATCATATATATGCAAAATCCCGTCTTTTGTCGCTACCCAAATATTGTGCTGCGAATCTTCGAATATGGGACGTACATCGTTGCTAATTGTGGAGTTGACATTGGCATGAAGAGGTATTGATTTAAATTTGGCATCATCGTAAAAAATCACCTTCTCCAATCCATTGGAACGTGTACACATCCACAAATTACCCTGTCTGTCTGAATAGGCAGAATGCATCATGTTGGAAAAAAGCCAATGTTGGGAGAAGGGTTCATTGTAAAAGGGTATTAACCGGTCATTCGATTTATCGTAGATCGAAAAGCCTCCTCCTCTTGGATGTACCCACAGACGATCGTTGTTATCTTCGAAAATAAAAAAGTTGGGAGGAAATACGCTCGACACCCTGCTTTCTATAAAGGGTGTAAAATGATTATATTGTCCGGTATAGGGATTGAATTTTGAGACACCCAACTGATCGGTTTCCAGCCATACGTTCTTTGAGCGATCAATATAACCGGTAATGATTTTGTTGAATTTCATGTCGGGAGATGTCTGTTTATTATACAACTCCATACTGCCGTCGTGCATATTGTATATAACGAAGCCGCTCAGATTAGACAGGATAAGTATTTTTTCGGAGGAGATTTCACGTATGGATATAATATCGGAGAAAAGACCGGTGGAGAGTTGCGTAAAGGTACCTCCTTTCAGATCGTACTTCCAAATCACCCCTTTCTCGGAGCCGAACCAAATTGTATCGTCCAGCTCCATGACGCAGAAAAAAGGGGCATTTTCCTTAAACCTGCCCGTGGATAAAGGATGAAAATAAAAAACAGACCCGGCACCATCAGCAGGCAGCATCGTCAATCCTCTGTGGGTTAGTATCCAGGAATTACGCTCTTTGTCTTCGTGAATAGCATGGACATGGTTATCGGTTAAATTACGGTTCGCAGTATGATATACCTCCGCATTAAAAAGGGAGTCTTTAATGGAAATACATCCGTGCTTTTCTGATAAAAGCCATACGACACCACTCTCCATGGGAACAATCTGACTGGCAGAAAATGTGCTTCCCCTACGCGCCTCTATTGAGTTTGTTCCCAAGAAAGTGGCATTTTCAACATTAAATCGAAAAGCCTGATTATCGTAGGAAAGGATCCAGATATTGTGATATTTATCCTCATACAAATTATCGATCCTACTGCTTTTGGATTCAACCATATTGCTGAATGGCAGGTGATAAGTAGTAAATGTGTAACCATCGAATTTACTCAAACCATCCCACGTGCTAAACCACATAAACCCCTTTTTGTCTTGCAGGATATCGGTGACAGTGTGTTGTGGAAGGCCGTTTTCAGCTCCATAATGTACGAAGTAAGCTTCGGGTTGAGACATAAGCGCACCCACACTAACAAAAAGTGTAAAAAGTGTCAGAATCAATATTTTGAATTTTGTTTTCAATGACAAAACAGATTTTTCAACAAAAAAAGACGACTGCTCGAGATAAGCATAAGTATGAAATCGTTATTTTGGGTTAAAAACAGATTTATACTTCACGGATTCATTAATCGCAAATATACATTTTTTTATACTCCCCTCATTATATTTCTTCACATAAAAACAATATGACACCCTTTAAAAACCAATTTGCCGCCTCTGCTTTGAATAAAATAAATTAGATTTGTATGCGAGTCAAAAGCAATATTACAATTGGCTGCCTATTGCTCTTAATACACAAATTTTAAACCTAATAACTCCCTTTTCACAAAAGGCCCCTTTATACAGGAAATATGACAAACATGAAAAATAAGTTCAATTTTTACATTTTATCTTTAATAGCATTGATTCACGTTGGAAGCTGTGAAACAAAATCAGATTCTCACTTAATGAAACTTTGGTATGATGAACCGGCTGAATATTGGGAAGAAGCCCTTCCAATAGGCAACGGAAGATTAGGTGCTATGATTTATGGAACCGTACATTCTGAGCAGCTACAACTGAACGAAGAAACAATTTGGGGCGGGGAGCCAGGGAACAACATTCCCGAGGGATTTAGTGAAGTCCTGCCGGAAATAAGAAAGCTTATTTCAGAAGGTAAATCCCGGGAAGCTCAGGAATTGGCAATGACACGCATACCCAGACATGCACCGAAAGAGATGAATTATGGCATGCCTTATCAAACATTGGGAAATATGATGATCGATTTTCCTGATCAAAACGACTATTCCGAATATTATCGGGATCTTGATATTAAAAATGCCATTGCCTCCGTCAGATACAAAATAGGTGATACAACATACAAACGTGAGTACTTTACTTCAGCCGTCGATCAGGTTATTGCAATTCATCTCAGTGCAGACAAAAAAAAGAGTATAAACTTTACACTCAGGGTGAATACTCCTCAGTTTGACAACAGTATACGAACAGAGAACAATACCCTTATTCTCAAAGGCAAAAGCGGGAATGCGGACAACAAAGAAGGTAAGATTGAGTTTACTGCGAGATTTCAGCCTAAAATTGTGGGAGGTAAAATTGAGCAAACAGACTCCTCTCTTCATATCAGAGATGCAAACTCGGCGGTTATCTATGTGGTAATTGCCACTAACTTCAAAAATTACAATGATATCAGTGGCGATGCCGAAGAACTCAGCAAGCAGTATTTAAACAACATTGCGTCAAAATCATACAAAGCAATCAGGAAAGATCACATCGCACATTATCGTTCCTATTTCGACCGGGTTGAACTCGATTTGGGGGTAACAGACGTCGCTAAAAAGACAACCGATGAACGTATCATTGATTTCAAATCGGGAAATGATCCCCAACTTGTATCTCTTTACTTCCAATTCGGCAGATATCTATTGATATCCTCGTCTCAGCCTGGAAATCAACCTGCTAATCTTCAGGGAATATGGAATGATAAACTTTCACCCCCCTGGGATAGCAAATATACAATCAACATTAACACGGAGATGAATTACTGGCCTTCTGAAATAGCCAATTTAGCTGAATTAAATGAACCTCTGTTTTCCATGATAAAAGACTTATCAGAAACAGGCAAGGAAAGCGCCAGGAAAATGTACAAGGCCCGGGGATGGGTGGTCCACCACAACACGGATTTATGGAGAATAACCGGACCGGTAGATGGGGCCTATTATGGTTTATGGCCGATGGGAGGAGCCTGGTTAAGCCAGCATTTATGGCAGCATTATCTCTTTTCGGGAGACAAAGTATTCCTCGAGAACATTTACCCCATTCTCAGAGATGCAGCCACTTTTTATGTAGATGTGTTGCAAAGCGAACCGGAAAACAACTGGTTGGTGGTTAGTCCCTCCATGTCACCTGAAAACACACACTCCAGTGGTGTGACGATGACCGCCGGCACCACCATGGATAATCAACTTGTATTCGATGTTTTTTCCAATCTTATAGAAGCTTCTGAACTCCTTGGACGTGATCCTCTGTTTGCAGATACGGTCCGAAGTAAAAGAGACAGACTACCACCCATGCAGATCGGGAAACACACGCAATTACAGGAATGGCTGCAGGATTGGGATCGTATAGAAGACCGACACCGGCATGTTTCTCATCTATATGGATTATACCCCTCGAATCAGATTTCGCCTTATCACTCTCCTTCGTTGTTCCAGGCAGCAAGGAACTCTCTGGAATACAGGGGAGATGAATCTACCGGATGGTCCATGGGATGGAAAGTAAATTTATGGGCCCGGCTCTTGGATGGCAACAGGGCATACAAACTCATTGAAGACCAGCTAACGCCTGCTCCGCAAGAAAAATCGGGACAAAATGGCGGCACATATCCCAATTTATTTGATGCACATCCTCCTTTCCAGATTGATGGAAATTTTGGCTGTACAGCAGGCATCGCAGAAATGCTACTGCAAAGCCACGATGGGGCTATACATCTGTTGCCAGCCTTGCCGGATAAATGGGCATCCGGAAAAGTGAAGGGCTTACGTGCAAGAGGCGGCTTTACAATAGACATTGAATGGAAAGAAGCGATGGTGAAAGAGCTGACCATTCATTCCCTTCTTGGCGGAAACTGCAGGTTAAGAACTCCCAACAAATTAAAAGGAGATATAAAGCTTAGACCCACAGACAGCGAATCCGAAAATATCAATCCATTTAACAAGACGGCAGCGATAAAAAGTCCGCTTATTCATGAGGGGGCAAATATTGTCAACTGCGAATTGCAGGAAACCCTGCTTTATGATTTTCCGACGGATGCGAATAAAGTCTATTATTTCTCTGCTGAATAATCTACCATCCTATATTGTCAGACACTTATGCATAAAGTAAAATTAATCGGATTCCTAGCGTTGTTTATGTTCCATCATGTGATGGCGGAGCATAATGGCAATCCGTCCCCAACAGATAAACCTGTCGCTTTTCCCGGTGCGGAAGGTTTTGGGCGTTACACAACAGGAGGCAGAGGAGGGAAAGTTTACTATGTGAGTACGCTCGAAGATGGAATTGAGAAAGGGACTTTACGTTATGCAATCTCTCAGGAAGGTCCAAGAACAATTGTCTTTAACATCTCCGGGACAATTTTTCTTGAGAGCAACCTTAAAATTATTCATGGCGACCTGACGATAGCCGGCCAAACAGCGCCGGGAAAAGGGGTTTGTATAGCCGGTTATCCCGTTACACTGCATGCAGACAATATCATCATACGTTATCTGCGTTTTCGTGTGGGGGACATGGGAAAAGGTGAGCCGGACGGACTGGCTGGAAGCAGGAATAAAAACGTGATCATCGATCACTGCTCGGTGAGTTGGTCGGTCGATGAAACCTGCTCAATTTATGGAGGTGAAGACCTTACCGTGCAATGGTGTATGATCACCGAAAGTCTCCGCACAGCCGGGCACAGCAAAGGGAAACATGGATACGGCGCTATTTGGGGAGGAACACGTGCTTCTTTCCATCATAACCTACTGGCTCACCACGAAAGCAGGGTACCACGTCTGGGGCCGCATGTTTCCACACAAGAGAATGAGCATGTAGATATGAGGAATAATGTTTTCTATAATTGGGCAGGTGCTGGCTGTTATGGTGGCGAGGGAATGAACGTAAACATCGTGAATAATTTTTATAAACCCGGGCCGGCAACTCCTGAAAACAATAAAATAAGATACCGCATTGCTGCAATCGGAGTGCGTACAACTGAATACTGTACCGGAAAGGACGGCAAACCAAATGCATGGAAGCCAATGGAACACGTCTGGGGGAGATTTTATGTTCATGGAAACGTTGTGGACAAAAATGATGAAGTCACAAAAGACAACTGGAAAAAGGGCATTTATGAACAAATTGACAAAACCGGCAATGACAACACTTTTACAGAACAGGTAAAAAGGGAGATGCGCTTATCAGCACCTTTGGAAACCGATGTTGTTACAACTCATACCGCCCAAAAGGCATATGAACTGGTGCTTGCATATGCAGGCTGTTCCAGGATCCGGGATGACATAGACATTCGCATCGTTCATGAAGTAAAAAATGGAACAGCCTCCTATTTCGGAAGTCGATCTTCAGATGCATCGAAATTTCCGGGACTCATAGACTCGCAGGAAGATGTGAAACCTGATGGTGCCGAGAGTGCATGGCCTGATTTAAGATATGAAAATGCAGCGGTTCCTTTAATAATAGATACAGATGGAGACGGAATGCCCGACAAGTGGGAAATAGAGAACAATCTTAACCCTTATAATGAATATGACGGGAATCAAACAACCTTATGCAAAGATGGATATACCAATCTAGAGAAATATATAAATAGCCTGGTTAAAGAAAATACGCTTAATCAGGAATTGGAGCCACGTAACAGGGTAATTTAAAAAAGATCAGAACCTCATTTATCAACTGATTGACATGATACCACAAAAGCTTTTTTTCATAACATTCGTTTTGTTTTTTTGTCTCACTCAAGAGGTAAGCTCCAAGGAAACTACTCTTAAAAGACCACGCATTCTTGTCAGTACGGATATTGGAGGCACAGACCCCGATGACAATCAGTCGATGATGCACCTCCTGACGTATAGCAATCAATTCGAGATCGAAGGGCTAATCTCGTCACCATCATATGGCAAAGGGCATAAAGAGGAGATAATCAGAATGATCAACCTTTTTGAGAAAGATCTACCACTGCTGCAAAGAAAGATTGAAGGTTATCCCGATCCCGCATACCTTCGTAGTATCTGTAAACAGGGAAGAAGGGGATTGGCCCCATTTAAAGGATATGATAAATCTACGGAGGGATCGGATTGGATCATAAAATGTGCAAAAAAGAAAAGCGATCGACCCTTGTGGATACTTGTATGGGGTGGACTTGAGGATCTGGCACAGGCACTGCATGATGCGCCAGAGATAAAAAAACGAATAAAAGTGTATTGGATAGGGGGACCAAACAAAAAATGGTCTGTCAATAGCTACCTCTATATCGTGAAGCACTTTCCGGATCTTTTTTTTATTGAAAACAACGCCTCTTACAGAGGTTTTATCTCTGACAATACAAAGGAGGACAAGTTTAACAACGGGTATTATGACAACTTTATCAATGGAGCAGGATATCTGGGAGCTGATTTCAAAAGGTATTACGAGGGGAACGTGAAAATGGGAGACACGCCTTCTTTGTTATATCTTATGAATGGGAATTCTGACAATCCCTGCGGAGAAAGTTGGGGCGGGAGTTTTGAGAGAATGGAATACAGCAACAGATTCGTTTTTGACAGAAACACTACAATAAATGACACTGTTCCGACGTATTCAATTATCGAGTTAATTTTCAGTGGTCCCAAAATAGAGAAAGAGGCGGGGACTCCCTGTTTTACATTGCATATTGACAAACAGAAGTGGGATGGATATTACCTTGGAAATGGATCTTATAGTGTGAAATACTCACCAAAAGCACCGGCGACATTACACTATACAATAAGTTCTGACATCATCGAAATAAATGGAAATAGAGGTGTATTTGTCAGTGATGGCTCTTGGCCGGGGAAGCCAACACCTTCCTGCATTGAATTAGGTAGAAACTGGTTCACAGATAAAACAGATATAAATCTTTTTGATGGAATCTGGCAGGGAAGCAAAACTGTTTCCAAATGGAGAAATGAAGTGCTGGCCGATTGGGGTAAGAGGCTTTCCTTGCTCAAACAAAAAGCAATGTTGAATGGTATTCCCCGGGACACGAGCTATACGGTGCAAAGCTCTTATATCAAAGAATTAAAACGTTTCCCATATATAAAAACAGTGAACACTTCAATTCCTGAAGGAGTTACTTCTTTTAATGATATTGTATACAAGAAGGTTACTGATACAAAATTTGGCGATAGGGAGCTAACGCTTTCAATTTACCGTCCCGATAATGATCATCCACTTCCAGCTGTATTAATGATACACGGCGGTGGCTGGAATTCCGGCTCACCCGATATGCAAAAATCATTGGCCATTAACCTTGCGAAAAAAGGTTTTGTGACAGCCACGGTAGAATACCGGCTGATACCGGAAGCAATCTATCCTGCTGGAGAAGAAGACTTGAACGATGCGACAAAGTGGTTATACGAAAATGCCGATGCCTATCAGATTGAAAGGGAAAAAATTGCCGTTTCCGGTTGCTCCGCGGGTGGACAACTGGCGGCATTGATTGGGACAAAAAATCGGGATGGCTTAATTAGAGCAGTACTGAATATTGATGGTATTTCTAGTTTCGTCAATAAGGAAACAATCGACCGGGCACAAAAAGCCCATGTCACCGGGGACAACATGCCTGTAGACGCACTGTGGCTTGGCGGAACATATTTTGAAAAGCCCGGAACATGGGAAGATGCCTCGGCACTGTTTTGGGTCCATACCAATTCTGCTCCTGTATGTTTTATCAACAGCGCTATCCCTCGTTTCCATAATGGACGGGATGAACATATTCGCAAATTAGACAGTTTAAACATTTATTCTGAGGTTCATACTTTTGAGGATACACCACACACCTTTTGGCTTTTTCATCCCTGGCATCTCTCCACGGTGAATTATGCTGCCAATTTTTTGTGGAAAATATTTGATAAAGTATCAGACATTGATCGTAAAGAGTATGATTTTGTGGTTGCTCAAGATGGATCAGGCGATTTCCGGACCGTACAGGAAGCAATCGATGCGGTACCTGATTTTCGTAAACAATCAACCCGTATTTTTATCCGAAAAGGATTTTACAGGGAAAAAATCATTATCCCTGACACTAAGCATTCCCTGACACTAATTGGTGAGGACAAGCATAAAACCATTTTATCATTCAATAATTTCGCTTCCAGGAAAAGTATTCTTGGAGATGAAATAGGGACTTCGGGCTCCGCAAGCATCTATGTCTGCCCTGATAATTTCAGGGCAGAAAATATTACTTTTGAAAATGCAGCAGGGCCTATTGGTCAGGCCGTTGCCATCATCGTTCGAAGCGACCGTGCCTCTTTTATCAATTGTCGTTTTCTGGGTTTTCAGGATACGCTTTACACCCATAAAATCGGGAGTAAACAATATTATAACAACTGCTATATCGAAGGCACCGTTGATTTTATTTTTGGCTCCTCTATCGCATATTTCGATGAATGTGAAATATATTGCAAACAGGATGGATATATTACTGCTGCTTCTACTCCTGAAGATCAGACACACGGCTATGTCTTCTACAGATGCGAGATAGAAGGTGAAAATAAAAATTCATTTTACCTGGGAAGACCGTGGCGCCCCTTTGCTCATGTCGTATTTATCGAGTGTCACTTGGGAGAAACAATTAAAGCAGAAGGTTGGCATAACTGGGGAAAAACATCCAATGAGGATTCCGTAAAATATGGAGAATACAAAAATGAGGGAAAGGGTGCAAATCCACTCAAAAGAGTTCCGTGGTCTAAACAGTTAAATAGAAATGATCTTCAAAAATACTCCGTTATTAATGTGCTTGGAGAAGATTTTATAAAAAAATAGACCAACAATCATGGATCAAAAAACATAAAACGGGCAGGATTGTAAAAATCTCTTGAATTAAATAAAATATGCTTAAACGATTCAACACCCTTTAAAAACCAATTTATCAACCATTATAAATATAATATTGACTAAAATTGTGATGTATAACTTTATGTTGTTGTTTAAAACGATGCCCTAAAAACATAGTAGGGCGACAAAGAGAGCATAGCCGCTACGTGTTGACTTTTTAAAACATTTTAATTCATCTTATTATCTAATTTTACAATGTATGAACAATTTAACATGGAAACCAAGACTATTCGTTAGTCTGCTATTTTTCCTCTGCGTACTGATTATCACAGCTCAGGAACAAACAATAAGAGGCGTGGTAAAAGATACCAGAGGCGTACCTATCATTGGTGCCAACGTGATGGTAAAAGGCACCAGCATCGGAACAGCTACTGATCTGGAAGGGAACTATAGTCTTACGGTTCCGTCATCGGCAAATAGGCTGCATGTCTCCTATATCGGGATGAGAGAAATCGAAGTTCCAATCACAGGAAATGTTGTCAACATCATTATGGAGGAGGATGTTTCCAGTTTGGATGAGCTGGTGGTCATCGGCTATGGCACTGTAAGGAAAAGAGATTTAACCGGTTCGGTTGCGTCTGTCAGGGGGGAATCGATCAAGGCCGCGCCCGTCTCGAACGTTGCACAGGCACTGCAAGGAAAGCTGGCGGGTGTAAATGTGATTTCACAGGATGGACGCCCCGATGCCTCTTTCTCAATCCGTGTACGTGGTGGTGGATCCATCTCTCAAAGCAATGAACCGCTGATATTAATTGATGGTATACAGGGCAACATTGGCGATATACCGGCTGACATGATTGAAAGTATTGATGTGTTGAAAGATGCCTCCTCAACGGCAATATACGGTGCGCGTGGTGCAAATGGTGTAATTCTTGTCACCACAAGAAGGGGTAAAGAGGGTAAGGCCTCTGTCAGCTATAGTGGTTATGCTAAATTCAATACCCCAACAGGCTATCTCGACACTTTTAATCCCTATGATTATTTGACCTATAAATGGGGGCTCCTCGACACCTATTTTGGCGCAAGCTATACGGAACCATTTCAGCGGTTGTTTGGACTTGGTTCGTATGCCGGCAATACCTCAGGTATTGAAGCGTATAAAAATGTGGCCCCTTACAATCTTCAGAAGGAGGTGTACAACAGTTCATTTTCGCACAATCATGACCTTACTGTTACAACAGGTACAGAAAAGACCAAAATCATCTTTGGCTTGAATTACACCGACGAAGATGGGATGAAACTGAACTCATACTTCAGGAGAGCCACGGCATCCTTCAAGTTGGATCAGAACATCAGTAAAAATCTTGATTTCAATCTGGATGTACGATATACGGACAGGGAAACCATGGGTAACGAGGGAACCACCAATGGTTTCGGATCATCCCTCTCCGGTGCTTACCGGTTCCGCCCCATTGCGGTTGAAGATATCAAAGGGGATCTTACCTATTTAGATCACGGATCCATTTCAGGTGAAGAGAAGTTTGTGATGTACGACATGTTTGACCCGGTAGCCGTGATCAAAGATCACGAAAACTTAACAAAAGGTCAGTCATTTCGTGGCACAAGCGGAGTAAACTGGACAATTTTGAATGGGCTAAGTTATCGCACGGAGCTGACATTAGCTCGTAACTATGTTCAGAATGAAAACTGGCGCGGCCCAACACCTTTCGGCAACGAAGAGAGTTACCTGGATGGCAATGGCAAAGCTGTCTATGCAGGTGATGCAGACTACAGAAAAAGTGACGCTTGGAACCTGCGCTGGTCGAACACCCTCAATTATGCCATGACACTGAGCGAGGTACACCGCGTAAATTTCCTGGCAGGACAGGAATTAACCAATTCAAGCGGGTCGTTCATGCGCATTCAGGGAGAACGATATCCTGCTAATTTCACAAGAGACAATGCCTTCGCTATGATCTCGCAGTATGGTGCAAACCTCAGAATTTCCTCCGGAGTAACCACTCCCGGTCGCATCCTCTCCTATTTTGGCAGGGCAAATTACTCCCTTCACGACAAGTACATCATCACGGCGACCTTCCGTGCCGATGGATCGTCAACCTTCTCTCCTGAACATCGTTGGGGGTATTTCCCGGCAGCTGCTTTGGCATGGCGCGTATCTGAAGAGTCCTTTCTGGAAGAGGCCGATTGGCTTGACGATTTGAAATTTCGTTTATCGTATGGCGAGGTGGGGAATGATGCCATCAGCGCCGATCAGTGGTCACAGCTCTGGGCAGCCTCCACGGATCCGCGCTTCCAGTATGGATTAAACAACGAACCTTATCCCTCTTACGACCTGGCATCTGACCAGATGGCAAACCGCGACCTGAAGTGGGAAACTACCATTACACGCAATATCGGTCTCGACTTTACAGTATTAAAAAATCGTTTGTGGGGGACTATCGATCTCTACAAAAACACCACAAAGGACTTGTTGATGCTGACTGACATACCTTCCATCACAGGCTTTAATACCAGCTTCGCAAATATTGGCCAAACAAGCAATAAAGGTATTGAATTTTCACTTTCGGGTGAAATATTTAAGAACAACGACTGGAATATTTCAGCAAGTGCAAACATCAACTTTAATAAGGGAAACATTGATAAGCTTGCAGAAGGGCTCCAAAGTGCTTATGGAACACAATTTCTTCAATCCGGAATCCCGAGTGCCGACTATGCCTTGCTGGAAGGGAAACCTGTCGGCATTGTAATGGGATTAAAAATGGACGGAAAAGGATACTATACCACAAGTGATTTCGATTATGATGCGGGAACAGGCATGTACTCGCTGAAAGAGGGTATTCCTGATCTGGCCAGTTCCTTTGTAGGATTTCATGGTGGAATTGTACCAGCTGGTCAATATGCCTATCCCGGCATGCCAAAATTCAAAGATGTCAGCGGAGGCGAGGGTGTTCCAGACGGAGTATTGGATGAAAAAGACTATGTTGAAATCGGCAGGATGGTTCCTATACATACGGGAGGCTTCAATATCAGTGTTAATTACAAAAAATTCGATCTGGGTATGTTCTTTAACTGGAGCTACGGAAACGATATTTACAACGCCAACAAACTGGCAACACTTTACAACGGTGAAAAAGGCGGTGGCTTATATGGCAATAAACTAGCCATTGTAAATGACACCTACAAGCTATACGAAATCCAGAACGGAAATCTGGTGCGACTTGCCACACCCGATCAGTTAGATGCCGCAAACGTACACGCAAGTTTGCCCTTGACATATCTGAAACAAGGCTATGTATCCAATATCGGAATTGAAGATGGTTCATACCTACGGCTTAACACGTTGACTTTAGGCTATACCTTGCCAAGACTGTTGCTTGATGCGGTAAAAATTAACAACATCCGTTTATATGGTTCCATTTACAATGTGTTTACACTGACAAGTTATTCGGGTCTTGACCCTGAAGTCAATACACAGCAGAACGCGAACAATGCGCGTTACCCCACTCCGGGTTTTGATTGGGGAACCTATCCCCGGTCCCGTCAGTTTGTGCTGGGGATAAACGCCACTTTCTAATCGTGTAAATGAATAATAATTTTAAAGGAACAACAATGATGAAAAAAATTGTAAAATATTTATTCCTGGCACTCATGCCATTCATGCTCGTTGTCTGCAGTGATTACCTGGATGTAGCAAATGCAGGCCAATCAGATGACAACTTTGTAATGTCAAGCCCCGATGAAGCATTTAAAACATTATCATGGGCGTACGCCAACTACCGTCAGGGAGCAGCGCATGGCGGTAACTACAACTGGCAGGATCCTCTGGGATCGGATGCTGAATATATGAGCGAATATCCTACAGCGAATAATGTCATCGCACGCCTTCAACCCTCCGCAACCACGATAAACTCAGCATCAGGCCTATACAACACATTGAACATTGTTCTTGCACGGGCTGCACGTATCGCCGACCTGATCGAATTGAAAGCAGAATATCAGGCCGATATTGCAGGTAATGGCCCCACAGCCTGGACACAACTTTATGGAGAAGCCAGGACCCTTTGGGCTTTGTGTGCCTGGGAATTGGTTCGCCATTTTGGGGATGTTCCTTTTGGATATGAAAATAAAATTGTGAACGAGTATCATTTGAGTTCACGTTTTGAGATAATGGACCAGATCATTGAAGAACTCAAAGCCGTAGAGGGTAAAATGTATGTATTGGGAGAGGGAGGTATCACAGTGGAACGGATCAGTCGCACTTATGCCAATGCACTGATCGGTGAAATTGCACTTCATGCCGGCGGGTGGCAAACCATCCGGAGCGATGTGGCAAACTTATATGGTGATGTAAAGTTTGAATACAAGGGTACCGATGACGGAACATGTGTCTACGCACGACGTATAGACTTTCAGGAATACATCAAAACAGCCGAACAATATCTCAATATCGCTGTCAACACACAAAATGGGACAGCAAAACTGATCACTACTGATGACAGAACGACCAACAATCCTTTTCAGAAGCACTGGCAAGAGATAAATTCCAGACGCGAGAGTCCCGAATCGTTGTTTGAAATTGCCACCATTCCCGGTGTTGGGAACATTGAAGTCCCTTATAGTCAGGGACGGCCCGGCTCCAATAACGCAAACGTAAGATTGTTGAATACATTTGCAGCAATCCGTATCATCCCCACATTCTTTTACAATGCATATGAACCGGGTGACAAACGTCGCGATGTGAGTATGGTGGTTACCGGAAGCAATGCTGCAACCGGCCAGGAGGACCTTGTACCTTTGGGTGTAGGCACTCGTATCGGCGGCGGCGGCCCAAGCATCAACAAATGGGACCAAAACAGAGGTGATGTTCCCGATTATCCCAATGCCACATTTCGTGCATCCGGTATGAACTACACCGTGATGAGAATGGCTGATGCGATGCTGATGCTTGCCGAAGCCAAGGCGATCCTGGGAACGGATAACTCCGGAGCAATAGCACTGGTGAACCAAATTCGACAGAGAGCATTTGGAAATACAAGCAAGAACATTGCAGGACTATCGGGAGAGGCTCTGTTGGATGCCATTTACAGTGAACGAAGATTAGAATTGTTAGGGGAGGGAGATATCCGCTGGGACATGATTCGATCCGGCAAATTTAACGAGAGAGCGATTGCGGTGCGTCAGGAGATGGCAGCCATGTCAGCGGGCCTTGAAGCGGATGGATATTATACTTTTCCCAGTGGAAGAACCATTTCCAACTATATCTGGACAAAATATGTACAGATTGGCGGTAACCCAAAGGCAGTTGTGACGCAGGAAGCCCCGAACGAAACGGATCCTGCTCTCTATCCCGGATGGAGAGGTATTTACAATTGGGGCGCACCAGCCCATACAGCCACCGCAAAAAATCTGGCCATCAAAGGACTATATCACTATATCAATCCGAACGGCGCCGAGGCTGCGGCATTGGAAGCCGATGGGTACAAAAGAGTAAACTGGGGAATCAATATCTGGAACAATGCAAATGCAAAAGCTATGTTCAATGCTGCTATCCTCGATGGAGTAGTAGGTCGTGAAACTCAGGCTCCCCGTTATTTCCATCCGATGCCACTTACGGTAATTGATCAATCGAAAGGCAATGTAACGAATGGATACGGACTACCGAACAATTAATGTCTTCTCTAAGCTTTAGGCAGTATATCACTCAAAAGGTTACTCAGGGAAAACTCCTCGAGTAACCTTTATAAACCAATTCATATGAAACAAAACAGCGATCATTTTTTACACAATGATGAGATTGACTGGCAATTTGCCGGAGAGGGGGTCACAAGACAGATTATGGGTTATGACAACCAAATCATGCTGGTGAAAGTCAAGTTTGAAAAAGGAGCGATTGGTGCAGAACATGCTCATCCCCATACCCAGACAACCTATGTTGCAAGCGGTCTGTTTGAATTTACGATTGATGGCAAAAAGGAAATTGTCAAGAGTGGCGACGGTATATATGTGGCTCCAAACCTATTACATGGCACCGTATGCCTTGAACCAGGGATATTAATTGATGTCTTCAGCCCGATGCGTGAAGATTTTATCACAGAGTGAGATGAAGTCGCATATCCTGCTATGCCTCCTGCTCTCCTTCTGTCACCCGGCAATGACACAGGAACAGAAGCTGACAAAAGATGCCGAACAGATCATGCTGAAAGCAACCCGATACATGGTGGAAAATGTCAGCACCAACGGCGGTTATCTCTGGTATTACCTGCCTGACTTCTCCAGGCAATGGGGGGAGATGGAGGCATACAAGACCATGATATGGTTGCAACACCCGGGCACCATCAGCATGGGGCACCTTTTTATCGATGCCTATCGGGCGACCGGTAATCCCTATTACTACCAGGCAGCGGAGAAAGCAGCCAATGCGCTGATTTGGGGTCAGAGCAATCAGGGAGGTTGGAATTACATGATTGATTTTGCGGGCGACCGATCTCTGAAAAAATGGTACAGCACCATCGGCAAGAATGGCTGGCGTCTGGAGGAGTTTCAACACTATTACGGCAACTCCACTTTCGACGATGATGTGACCTCCGATGCTGCCCGTTTCCTGTTGCGTATCTATCTGGAAAAAATGGACCCGGCTTACAAACCCGTTCTGGATAAGGCGATTGATTTCATCCTGAAAAGCCAGTATCCCAATGGAGGATGGCCGCAGCGTTATCCCCTGAGATATGACTTCAACAAGCAGAATCATCCCGACTACACCTCCTATTACACATTCAACGACGACGTGATCTGGGAAAATGTACATTTTCTGGTGCAATGCTACCTGACCCTTGGAGATGAGCGGTTCCTCGATCCCATCTACCGGGGGATGAACTTCTACCTCATCTCACAGGATGGCTGCGGGGCGTGGGGACAGCAACTGGATCTCAACATGCAGACCGCGGGAGCCCGCACCTATGAGCCGGCCGCATTCATGCCCTCTACCACTTTCACCAATGCGATGCTGCTCCTCAAGTTCTATCAGTACACCGGTGACCGGAAGTTTCTGGCCCGTGTTCCCGATGCCATCAGATGGCTGGAGGAGACACGGCTGCCGGAGCATCAGACAACAGATGACGGGCGTACCCATCCCACCTTTATCGATCCACAGACCAACAAACCGATCTATGTGCACCGCAGGGGATCAAACGTCATCTTTGGAGAATATTACACCAACGACAATGATCAGAACCTCTTGTCGCACTACGGTGGAAAATGTCATATTTCAATCGAACTGCTGAAGAAAGAGTATGAACGCATCTCAAACCTTTCCACGGAGGAGGCAACCAAGGATTCCCCTTTGAGAACCAGTATATTTGAAGGAAACGGCACTCCACAGAGTTATTATGACCTGAACCGGCAACAGCTGATGATGCCGGTGAACGATGAGATGGTCCGGGAAGTCATAGAAGCACTGGATGAACAGCATCGATGGTTGTCCAAACATGCTTTTATCAGCAATCCCTACGTGGGTGATGGCACAAAACAGGAACAGACCGACCGCTATGCCTCAACTCATGTAGGCGATGAAACCGACACCTCTCCTTACCGTGATCCGTCCGATCAGCTCTATATCTCCACAGGAGAGTATATCCGCAACATGAAAATATTGATAAACTTTATCACTGTATCCAAATCGACCGGTGAGCAACCCAAATCGGTTGTCTGGCACTAATATGCATCGATCATGAGTCATTCCCTGAAATTTATATCGGTTTGTCTATTTTCCACTCTCCTCTCATACACCGGACTGAAAGCACAGGTGTCAATACAAAATTCACTGAATCCCGATATCATTTTTGCCGGTGATCACCTCCTCTATAAAGGAGATAAGATTAAACTAGGTTCCAGAGCTTTTTACATTGATGGACAAATAACAGAGAAGGAGGCAGGAAGATATCCTTACGTCTTTCGTTCGGTGAATGAGGCAGCAAAACATCTGACAAACGGGACCGAAGCAGAACCGATGGTACTCTATATTGCCCCATGGGTGTACTGGATCGATGACCCCGACGATCCGGCCATCCGGCTCCCCAAAGAGACAGGAGGCACTCCCTTCGGCCTCGAGATAAAATGCAGCTGGCTGAAATTTCACGGCCTGAGCGACAACCCGCGCGATGTGGTACTGGCCAGCAACCGCGGACAGACAATGGGCGCAAAGGGCAACTTCACCATGCTGCTGATCACCGGCGACGGTACCAGCGCGGAAAATCTCACATTCGGAAACTATTGCAACATCGACCTGGAATATCCGTTGAATCCCGGATTGAACCGCCCGAAGAGAGGTTCCGCCATCGTACAGGCACAGCTGGCATTCACCTATGGGGATAAAATCTTCGCACGGAACACCCATTTTGTCAGCCGCCTCAATTTATGCCCCTTTGTGGGAGGCCAAAGAACCCTGTTCGATCACTGCCATTTTGAATCGACCGACGATGCGCTTGCTTCTACGGCTGTTTACCTCAATTCCTCTTTTGACCTCTACTCTTCCAAGCCTTTCTATCACACCATCGGTACCGGTGCGGTGTTGCTGAATTGCACGATTCGCTCCTTCACCATCGGTGAGCAGTACTGGTCAAAAAGCCGGGGACAGCTGGCTGCCATCGACTGCCGGATGGAGACCTCCACCGCCACCTACTGGGGCTGGCGCGATAAACCCGATCCGGAGGCGCGCTATTATGACTATCACAACAGCATCAACGGCAAACAGGTGGTGATAGGGATGCAGCATCCCCATGCAACGGTGAGATGAGCGGTAAGAGCCTGCTGGATGCCTATCGCTTCACCTGTAACGGAGAGGTGATTTACAATGTCTACAATTTGCTGAGGGGAGATGACGACTGGGATCCGTTGGGACAAAAAGAGAGGGTACTGGCTGCAGAAAAAATTAACCATAAAAGCTACACAAACCTGCCAACACAATTGGTGGTCTCTCCCTCCCGTGATTCCATCGAAACGGGCAGAGAGACGTTGCTGCTGAAAGCCACTGTGAACAAGTTCGGCAACTATGAACTCGAAAATCAACAGGTCACCTGGTCAATTGCAAAGAAGGACAACTCACTGGCAAGGCTGGAGGCGTTACCCGATGGCAGTTGCAGGGTGATTCCGACCAATACTACCGAGGAAATCCAATCCCTGGTCGTGCGGGCAACCACAACCTCGGGCCTTGAGGGAGCCGCACTGGTCTATCTGTTGCCGGAAATGATGGAAGCTCCCCCATTCCGTGCATTGCCCACACTGGAGATAAACGCTGATGGAACCATCAGCGTGGGTTATGCGCTCGATATGCCGTTCACCGACCAGTCGCTGGTCAGCTGGTACAGATGCAGGGATGCCGCCGGGAGTGATCCGGTTGAGGTGGCAGTTTCCCGCATGAATGTGCCCCATCTTCATTATAAATTATCAGCGGGTGACATCGGTTGGCATCTGATGGCAAAGGTGGAACCGAAACATTCGCGTTGTTTACCCGGAAAACCGGAAAGGGCGGTTACCCGGTCACCCATTCAATCATCCCATCTCAAGGGTGACAGTCGGAAGATGAGGGTGAACCTGAAAAACATGTCGACCAGATACCAGCCGGAGGTGAAACAGGGCTTCTTCACCCTCGACTGTTTTGCTCCCGAAGACACCAGGGCGTTCGACATGGTTGCGACCAACGAGGGAGACCCGTGGTATTACGGCAACGGCGTGGAAGGAGCAGCAACGGATACCGGTCTGGTACAGGCCAACAAGGGTGCCAGGCTGCGTTATACACCCGTAGGGGATACGTTTCATGACATGAAGATCAGCTTCACTGCCGTTCCCGCCAAGACAGCAGGCCAGGGATTCAGCAGCGCCCGTCAGCAATACATGGATGTATGCATCAAGTTCGACACAAAGGGTCTGAACGGCTATGCATTGCGACTAATCCGCACCACGAAATATAGCGATGCGATCGATTTTGTGCTGATGCGGTATGAAGGAGGCATCGCGACCCCCATCAGCGATCCTGTGTCCTCCGACTGCTACCGGCCTGACTGCCATATCCTGCTTGAGGTGAAAGGAAACCGCTTCAGGGTACAGGCAGAAAATTCAAAAAACCATCATATCGTTCCCGATCGTCCCGGGGTGGTACAGACTGTCCTGATGGAAGCGGAGATCACTCCCGAACCGTGGGGTGGATTCGGCTTCCAGCATACAGGCACGGTAGGAAGCGGTGCCACGTTGATCAAAGATCTGCAGGTAGAATGGAGATAATGAAACAATCATTATAAATTGAGATTATGAAGAAATATTTGTCGGCAATTATTCTGTGGTTTACTTTTTTAAACCTGTATATCCCATTATTCGCCCAAAATGAGGGTTATTATAAGAACCCGGTGATGGGTGGGGATTATCCCGACCCGTCCATTCTGAGAGATGGGAGCGACTACTACATGACCCACTCCTCATTTGAATATTATCCCGGGCTGATTGTCTGGCATTCAACAGACATGATCAACTGGAAGCCGGTGTCGCAGGCCCTGAAAACCTATATCGGGTCGGTATGGGCGCCCGATCTGGTGAAACAGGGCGACACCTATTACATCTATTTCCCGGCCGGCAGAAGCATATGGGTGGTCACGGCAAAATCGCCAGCAGGCCCCTGGTCCGAGCCCATCAATACCGGCATAAAGGGTTTCATCGACCCGGGTCACCTTGTGGACAGGGAGGGAAACCGCTACCTCTACCTCTCCGGGGGAAGCACTGTAAAGCTGAAAAAGGATGGGCTCTCGGCAGATGGCGAACCGGTTCACAACTACGACGGCTGGCAGTTCCCGAAAGAGTGGAGTACGGAATGTTTCTGTCTGGAATCACCCAAATCGACCATCAGGAACGGTTATTTCTACCAGACAGTCGCTCAGGGAGGGACAGCAGGACCCGCAACCGCGCACATGGTGGTCTCGGCCCGCTCCAGAACACCTTATGGTCCCTGGGAGAATTCACCCTATAACCCGATCGTACACACCGAAAACCGATCCGAAAGATGGTGGTGCCAGGGACACGGCACGCTGGTGGAAGATATTGCCGGACAATGGTGGATTGTTTATCACGCCTATGAAAAACACTTCCAGACACTGGGTCGCCAAACGCTGATGATGCCGATCGAATGGACCGTCGACAATTGGTTCAGGATTCCGGAAGGCGTGCGCAGCTCCGACAAGATTACCCTCCCGGCAGGTGAAAAGATGAAAAGCTATACCTCCCTGTCCGACGATTTCTCCTCTCCTCTGCTGGGAATGCAATGGCAGTTTTTCAAGAAATATGACCCTGAACGCTACGCCCTCAGAAACGGACAGTTGATCCTGCAGGCAGAGGGCAACTCCTTCGACAACAGTTCGCCGTTGCTGGTGAACGCTGCCGATCGCAGATACCAGTTCCAGGTGGAATACACCATCGAGGGAGATGCCACAGCCGGCTTATGCCTCTTCTACAATGAACAGGGCAACATGCGCATTTCCGTGAATGCGAAAGAATTTACCGTATTCAACCAGAAAGCCTCCAAGATCAGCAGAAAAAATGAGTTTGGCAACCATGGTTTCCTGCGGATCCTGAACGATGAGAATGAGGTGAGTTTCTATTACAGCCGGGACGGTTCTTCATGGGAAAAGCTGGAACGGACGATCGATGCCACGGGATTCAACCACAATGTATTTGGCGGATTTATGAGCCTGAGAGCCGGTCTCTATGCTTTTGGCGAGGGACGGGTGATCTTTGACAACTTCATCTATCAAAAACTGTAAACGGAAGAGATGCGAAAGGTAAATCAAATAAATAAGTGGTGGCGGCTGAGCCTCTGGCTTCTCCTGCCTCTGGCGCCGGTGACAAGTGATGCGCACTTCAAGACCACACCCAACTCACCGGTACAGGTACATGAGGATGGAACGCTTACCTACAGGAAAGCAGCCAACGGCGACCGTGTCCCCGATTATTCCTATTGCGGTTATCATGCTTCGGAAGCAGCAATTCCCGATGTGAAGGTGAAAGTTCTGGTGCCTCTCATCAAAGGCGATGCGACCACACAGATTCAGCAGGCCATTGACTATGTCTCCTCCCTGGCTCCCGACAAGGATGGCTTCCGTGGGACAATACTGCTGCAAAAGGGGAACTACCGCATTTCGGGGAGCCTGGTGATCCGAACCTCCGGGGTGGTCTTGCGTGGCAGCGGAAGTGATGAGGCAGGAACAGTATTGTATGCCGTGGGTAACGATCGCGAGACATTGATCCGCATCACCGGAGCCGGCAATCGGGTTACCGGACCACCGGTTGAAGTGGATGAAAAATACTTCCCGGTGAACACCACCCAACTCACCTTTGCAAAAGGTCATCCTTTCAGGGTGGGTGATAAGGTACTGGTCAACCGACCCTCTACCGGGGAGTGGATCAGGATAATCGGGGCCGACAGGATCGGGGCATATGTGGATTACCCCCTTACCGTATGGAAAGAGGGCGACTTTGATCAAAACTGGTACCGTGAGATCGTAGCGGTGACACCTCGATCGGTAACCCTCGATGTGCCCCTGACCAACGCCCTCGATCCCGACTATGGGGGAGGCTACCTGGCCCGGTATGAGTGGCCGGGGCTGATCAGCCGGGTGGGGGTGGAGAACTTACGCTGTATATCGGAGCACGACACGTCGAATCCCAAAGATGAAAACCATCGATGGATGGCCATCACGCTGGAGCATGTACGCGACGCCTGGGTGCGACGTGTCGTGACACAACACTTTGTCAGTTCATCAGTGGCCGTATGGGAAACAGCCAGCAGGATCACGGTGGAGGACTGCAAATCATTGGCTCCGGTGGGAGAGATTGGCAATTACCGGCGATATGCATTTCAAACGCTCGGGCAACAGGTGCTTTTCCAGCGTTGTTATGCAGAATATGCGTGGCACGCCTATTCTGCAGGCTTTACCACCCCGGGGCCAAACGCTTTTGTACAATGCTTCTCCTATATGCCCTACAATTTCAGCGGTGCCGTGGGAGGATGGGCGACCGGTATCCTGTTTGACAAAATGACCGTCGACGGTGGGACGATCAGCTTTGGATACCGTGATGTAGACGGGCAGGGAGGAGGATGGAGCGCTGCCAACTCAATGAGCTGGCAATGCCGCGCTGCACAGATACTACTGGATGCACCCCCCGGAGCACAAAACTGGGCATATGGCAGCTGGGCACAGGGCTACGGAAACGGACACCATGAACTGGAACATACCTTCATCAAACCGGAGAGCTTCTTTTATGCACAACTCAAAGCCCGCAGAGGGAGGAGATCAGTCGAAGAGGACAAAATACGGGTATACAACAGCAGTGAAACAACAGCTCCCTCCTTTGCACAAACGGCTCAATTGAGTGAACTGGCACGGCATCCAGATCTCACAATGTTTGAATGGATCGACCGGATGATTGAACAATACCCTATTCAGGAAGATTATTCAGAGGCGGTGATGCTTTCAGACGTTGCATACATGAAGCCTGCCCTCCCGATCAAAAAAGGAACACCGCTACAGCTTTCAAATGGCCGGCTGCTGCTGGATGACAAAGTAGCTACCGGAAAAAGAACACGTACCTCCCTGTGGAGAGGCTCCACCCGTCCGGGTGATATCGCTGCTGCCGGTCCAAACCTGGTCCGTTTCGTCCCGGGACGCATCGGTCGCGGGCTGACAGATGATCTTGATACGGTTGTGGCTGATATGGTAAAACAAAACATCCGGGTGATGCAGAGTTTTCCGGCGCTCTGGTATGAACGTCGCCGCGATGATCATGCCCGCAGCAGAAGGGCCGATGCCGATGTGTGGGCCCCCTTTTATGAACAGCCCTTTAGCCGGAGCGGACAGGGAGAGGCGTATGACCGACTGAGTAAATATGACCTGACCCGGTGGAACGACTGGTACTGGCGCCGGTTGCGCCGGTTTGCCGACCTGGCAGATCAACAGGGACGCATCTACATTGAGGAACATTACCTGCAACACAACATCATTGAGGAAGGGGCACACTGGACCGATTACCCGTGGCGCACTGCCAACAACATCAACGGTCTCGATTTTCCGGAGCATCCTGCCTATGCGGGTGACAAACGAATATTCATGGCTGAACAGTTTTACGATACCACCCGTGTCAAACTCAACAGCATCCAAAAGGCATACATCCGCAAAAGCCTGGACAACTTCAAGGGGAACAGCAATATCCTGCATCATCTGGGAGTGGAGTATACCGGTCCACTGCATTTCGCACAGTTTTGGCTCGATGTGATTGCCGAATGGGAGAAGGAAAACCGGCAGGAGGTGCTGGTCATGCTCCCCGGCACCAAAGATGTACAGGATGCCATTCTGAATGACCCGATCAGATCAAGAATAGTGGATGTCATTGATGTGATCCAGTGGCAATACCGGGATGATGGCACCCTCTATGCACCTCCCGGAGGAGTGAGTCTCGCACCTCGCCAATATGCCCGCATCATGGAAAAAGGAAACACTTCGTTCGGTCAGATTCACCGCGCGGTCAGTGAACTGCATGCCCGGTATCCTGAAAAGGCAGTTATCTATTCCGCTGACCGGAACGTCCGATATGCAGAATGGGCTGTCTTTATGGGGGGAGGATCCCTGGCTGCCATCCCCCGGGTTGCCGATCCCGATTTCCTCCGCGCAGCAGCAAGGATGAAACCATCGGTACAAATAGTGGATGGTATGCCTCAATATCTTCTCGGCAGGAAAGGCAACGGCTACATCGTTTTTAGCAACAGGCCCTCTTTCAGCATCGACCTGGGAAAGGACTCCCATCCTTACAAGTTGGTATGGATCCATCCGGAAAGCGGAGAAACAATCCATACGGGAGAGTTAGTGGAAGGAGGTGGCAAAATTGAAGTAAGAGCCCCGTTTGAAAATGAAGCCGTGGCATGGCTCTGCCTACAAAACCAAAATGCATGTCAGGAATGAAATTATCAATTCAAATAACAGAATCAAAATGAAAACAAAAGCGATTGCCCTACTCCTGCTGTTCATGACAGGAACGATGTCATCGGCTCAAAATAACCGGCAAAACAGGCAGGATGATTACCTGGAACGAAGATGGTCGCAGGTGGCCACACAGATGGAACCGGAATGGTATGGATCTGATGATGCCAGGAGAGTCGCCGAAACGGTGTTATCCTTTCAAAAAGAAATTGGCGGATGGGAGAAGAACCAACCCTATCACCAGCTGGAGGCCGATTCGTTGAAGTCAGCTCTGCTGCAGAAAACAACAAGGAAAAGTGCCACGATTGACAACGGCTCAACCATCACCGAGCTGCGATTTCTGGCGAACATGCATGCACAGACAAAAGACGGACGTTATCGGAAAGCGTTTGAGAAAGGAGTGCAGTTTATACTCGCCGCTCAATACCGAAATGGCGGCTGGCCACAATACTACCCGGTAAGAAGCACCCGTGATGAGATCTCAACCGACAAGACCATGCCCTACTCGATGCATATCACCTACAACGACAATGCGATGGTCAATGTGATGCGTTTTTTAAGGGATATCTATTCCGACAACGAGGCGTTTCGATCACTAGACATCAATCAATCAACGAGGAAGAAGGCAAGGAAAGCATTTGAAAAAGGGATTGACTGCATTCTCAACACCCAGATAAGAATCGACAATCAACCCACCGTCTGGTGTGCCCAGCATGATGAGAAGACACTGGCTCCCGCCAATGCCAGGGCTTATGAACTGGTATCCTTCAGTGGCTCAGAATCGGCCGGTATCACACTGTTGCTGATGGAAATCGACAATCCCTCAAAAAGAGTCATCGAGGCTGTCAACGGTGCGGTGAAGTGGTTTGATACCAACAAAATTGAAGGTATCAGGCTGGAAAGGATCATAAACGAAGAGGGGCAAAAAGACTTGGTGGTGGTGAAAGATCAAAATGCTCCTCCCATCTGGGGACGTTTTAATGACCTGGAAACAGGCAAACCATTTTTTTGCAGTCGCGACGGAATCAAACGGGAGACAATGGCCGAGATAAGTCATGAACGCAGAAACGGATACGGTTGGTATACCTACGCGCCGGCGGAGGTGTTGAAACAATATCCGGCATGGCAAAAAACAATCATCAGCCAACAAAGATAAACCTATACCCACAAACAAAGAGATAAGTAAAAATCAGAATAAAAAGGCCCTTACCCTGTAGACTATTCTCAGTTTCGTGATGATCGCGCTGTCCACACGGGGATGGTGTGTACTCGATTTGTCAATTTGACACCTATTAAAAACCAATTTGTACCCCATCTATAATGTGAAATTAGCTAAAATTGCGTATAAAACGCATTGTATTAACCCAGTAAAACAATTGATTAACAGGGATCTAGAAACTTATCCGACAGAGGATCACAATGAAAAAGCGGAATTAAAAATTTAATAAATTTAATTCATCAGCTCCATTTCGGATTTTTAATGAGACAACAATACAATACTATTACCTATGAAACGAGCATGATCACGGTTCCCACACAAGAACGTTTTCGATAAGCAAATACATAGTCAAAACAAGTTTTTACTATGACGAACGCAGCAATAGTCTAAAGTTATTAAAAATCATTGGTTTGAATCATATGAAACAGCATCTATTCTTATTGAAAAGCACTTGGGCACTTTTCCTTCTTACAGGTCTGATCCTGGTCTCATGTTCCGAGCATGATGACGCGAAAGGTGGTGAGGTGCGCTATGAAGTAACTTTTATCTCGGGATTGGACAGACCCACTACCCGAATCAGCTTGGATGGCAGCCAGTGGATTGCAGGCGATGCCGTGGGGATCTATATGCTGTCCACAGGAACAGTCTCGGTAGTAAACTACACAAATGTGCCCTACAAAGCCGAATCATCGGCAACAGTTACCGCCTTCAAAGCAGACATCGAGCCCATCTACTATCCCGAAAATGGCTCAGCGGTAGACTTTATGGCCTATTACCCCTATTTGGCAACGATTGAGAATTTCCTCTACCCCATCAACCTGACCGATCAATCAGCAGGTATCACGACCCATGATTTGATGCGTGCCAAAATGGATAACGGAGGCAATGGATATACCACAGGACCGGTTTCCTTTACTTTCGAACATCAGCTGGCAAAGGTTTCCCTCAAATTTGCAGATCACAGCGGCAATGCCATAACACCTTCCGCCGTGACGATCAAGGGCATGAACACTGTGTCAAACTACAACCTGAGCACCGGTGTATTGGAAGAAGAGGCTGCTGCCACAGATATTACACCCTACCTGAGCCACAATACCTGCAGCGCTATTCTGCTGCCGTTTTCGGTAAATGCGGGTCACGAGATTGTCGCCACAGTAAACGGGAAAAGTTATACCTGGCAGATAAACGACCATTATCCGGACATGCAGGTAAAAGCGGGTTACGTCTACCTATTCAATGTTACCGTAAATGCATACACCGAAGAGATGGCCGGCATACTGGCAGATGCCGACAACAATTCGGTCGCGCCGTGGGGGCCTGACATAGATGATAACGGAGAGGAAGATCCCTTTACCGACCTCGATCTTGGGCTCCCTACGACAGAAAATGACGACTTGGTTCGTGCATTTCCCGGTGCCGAAGGCGGCGGAATGTACACCACCGGTGGACGGGGCGGTAAAGTGATCAAAGTGACCAATCTCAACGACTCAGGTCCGGGCAGCTTACGCAGCGCACTCTCCGAAAGCGGCACACGCACCATTGTATTCGATGTCAGCGGTATTATTGAGCTCAAGAGCCGGTTAAACATCAATATCGGTGACGTAACCATAGCAGGACAGACCGCACCGGGTGACGGCATCTGCCTGAAGAACTACTCGGCCGTCGTAAACGGCAGCAATGTGATCATACGCTTCATTCGTTTCCGTATGGGCGATGAAGCCAACTTTGAAGACGACGCCCTATGGGGACGTTTTACCAAAAATGTCATCATAGACCACTGTTCAATGAGTTGGAGTACCGACGAATGCTCTTCGTTCTATGCGAATGAAAATTTCACGATGCAATGGTGTATCCTTTCGGAAAGCCTGAGGAATTCCATTCACGGTAAAGGTTCACACGGATACGGTTCCATAGCCGGAGGCGTAAACGCTTCGTATCACCACAACCTTTTGGCGCATCACGACAGCCGTAATCCTCGCTTCGACAGCGGTGAGGTATATGGCACCACCGATCAGCCGCTCACCAATGACAAGCGTGCGGTTGACTTCCGTAACTGCGTGGTCTACAATTACTCCAACTACCCAGCCTACGGCGGTGACGGTCAAAAAATAAACTTCGTAGGCAACTATTACAAATGGGGACCCGCTTCGACCGATGGCCCCGATGCCAATACAAACGGAAAGAAACGCGGATACTTCTATCTCGTAGGGGGTATAAATCAGGGGATTGACTGGGGTTGCCCACATATATACATGGGAGACAACACCAATTATCTGCATACCGATGGCACGTTCGACCATGTGAACAGCGACAACTGGGCGGGCATCCAGTACGATTCCAATCCCGGAAGCACAACCGTAACCAAGCTGACAACCCCTGTTGCCATTGCGCCAAGCGGTATCCCCGCACGGGTTACCACCCACACCGCAGCCATCGGGTTTGAAAAGGTATTGACCCACGCCGGTGCCAGCCTGAAACGAGACGCGGTAGATAAACGCGCGGTAAACGACACCCGCAATGGCATCGCAACTTGCATGGTTGGCGGCAACGGCAGCCTCAACGGGCTGATCGATACGCAATCGGCCGTAGGCGGATGGCCCACCTATAAATCGGAAAAGCCAAGAAAAGATTCCGACGGTGATGGGATACCCGACGCATGGGAAGATGCTTTCGGTTTGGATAAGAACTCGGCCGCCGACGGAAATAGCAAAACCCTCGATCCTCGGGGTCGCTATACCAACCTCGAAATGTATCTCCACTACCTGGTAAAGCATATCGTAAACGATCAGAATGCCGAAGGCTCCTATACCTCGTTCTAATTAAAAAAACAGCAACCGAAACAATAAGCTATTGCACTATGTATTTACGATACGAACATCTCATCGGTTTCCTCCTCACAATTGCACTGACAACGGCATGTAGCGTACATGAAGAGGAAACGACCGCTCAGGACGAAGTGACCTTCGCCGCAGGAGTAATAGGCAAGTACGCTACCCGTTTAAGCCAGGACGGCAGCCAGTGGACCGAAGGCGACCCAATTGGGATTTATAGCTTCGCCACGGGAACTACCTCCACTGCGCACTTCTCGAATATAACCTATACAGCGGGCGCCACGGCTGCCGCCACAGTATTCAATGCGGTGAACGAAGCCATCACCTATCCAAAAGATGGATCGGCGGTAGATTTTACGGCCTATTATCCCTATCTCCCCACAATGAGTGATGACAGGTACCCTATAAATCTGTCGGATCAGGCGGCCAGCCTCGTGGCACACGACTTGCTGTATGCCAGAAGTAGTAATGGAGGCAGTGGATACACTGCGGGAACCATCTCGCTGGAATTCACCCATCAGCTCACCAAAATCATCATCAACCTGGTGGACAACGAAACGGGGGCGTCACTTACACCCGATGCCAAAGGCACGCTGATTGAAGGGATGAACACCACCGCCTATTTCGATCTCAAATCAGGGATATTGAGCGGAGCAGCCACCCCCGCCGACATCACTCCCTACATGAATGGAAGCAGCATCGAAGCCATCCTCCTGCCGTTTACCGTAACCAACGATCACAAAGTAGCAATAATGGCAGACGGCAATAAATTTCTGTGGCCCCTGAACGATAAGTTTGAAGGCTTAGAGATGCAAGCCGGGTACTCCTACACTTTTAAGGTTACCGTCAATACGTCCGAACTCCTGGACGTGGAGTTGGTTCAGTTCGATGGCAGCTCCATCACGCCTTGGGCCGATGGCGGTAGCAATGTTCAGACGCCACAAGAACCTTCAGAACCCGAAACACCGGAAGAATTAGAAGAGTTTGATATCCCTTCCGACTACACGGTTATCTCGCTTACCCCCAGCGACAATGGCAATATTCGCACAGCCATTGAAGACGCAACGGCAGCCAAGGTGGCGATCAAATTGGCTACCGGAAATTACACCGAAGCAAGTACCATCAAAGTGCCCGCCACGGTTAAATCGTTGTTGATTATTGGAGAAGTGGGTGCTACAAAGCCCATCATCACTACCACCGACTTTATTACATTCCCAAATGGCGATATCGACCTGCTACACCTCTATAATGTAGAGCTTGCGGGTACCGATGTGACAAAGGGTTATTTCTCCAATCACAACAACAGCACAAGCATAGGCGCCATTGGACGACTGACGTTTGAACACTGCATCGTTCACGATTTCCGCGGCATCATACGTGTACGCACGGCAATAGAGATTGGCACGTTTCAGATACTGAACAGTATTTTCCACCGCGTGCAAGGGTATAACGTGCTGCACCTCGAGAACGAGAATGCTTCGACACCTGTCATTGAATTATCCAAATCCACTTTCTACCACTTGAGTGGAAGATGTATCCATCTGAATAAACAGACCAAGACATCGGATGTAACAATCGACCAATGTACTTTCCACCAGGGACCTTATTATGCCATTGTGCAGTTCAGCACTTCCGGCGGTACGCTCCACTTCACGAAGAACCTTATCGGAGCGGCTTTCGACATTTCGGATACTTCGGTAGCCAGTCACTCGGATGCGAGGGGAATATCAGTTATCTCGAACGGCACACTGGCGACGAGTGAAGGGAACTTCTACGCTTCCAATACCGTTTGGTATGGTACCGAGGTAGGCTCGGATTGTGGATTCAGCACCGCCGAATTGTTTGCCAACCCTGCCGGATTAGACTTTACGCAATCCAAAGTAAACGCGGGCGATCCTCGTTGGTACTAATCACCCCAAGATAGGTAATCATTGTGATGCTAATGAATAAATGAAGAAACTTATGAAATACTATCAGATATATTTTTTCACCTTACTGGCTCTGCTATTTACGGCCTGTAGTGGCGATGATGAAAAAACAATCGAATCAGACCCCATCACGTTTGTCTCGCAAGTAGGTTCATTCTCGGGCAGCAGTGAAACAGGAGAATGGCAATCAGGCGACCAGATTGGCGCCTTCATGTTCGAGCTGGGAGCAACTACCCCCCTAGACAATAGCTCGAATGTAATTTATGCGGCAGGTTCCACAGGGACAACCGCTGCCTTTTCTTCCGTCACACCGTTGAGATATCCTGCCGACGGCACAATGGTTTCATTCACAAACTACTATCCCTACTCTCCTGTGGCAGCCGACCTATTGTACCCCATTTCCTTGGCCTGCCAAAGAGATGGAACAAGAAAGCACGATCTGATGGTAGCCCGCTCTGCACAACATCACTCCATACATACGTCACCCAACGTATCGATGACATTCCAGCATCAACTAAGCAAGGTCGCTTTCAGGTTTGTTGATAAGAACGGCATGGCACTCTCACCTTCCATGTTGACCATCGAGGGGATGTATACTACGGCCAACTTCAATATCGCCACGACAACGATCCAGAATGCTTCAAACGCAACAACCATTACCGCACACAAGCCGGCCAATGGAGATTACGAAGCCATCCTCCTGCCCGTTGCCCTGGATGCCGACACGCATTGGGTGGACTACACCATGGACGGCAACAGTTTTAAATGGAATATGACACACGTACAAGGCGGTTTGAAGGCTCTTCAGCCGGGATACAAATATACCTTTACGCTCAATCAGGATGACCTCACAACTCCTGCAGTGGTAGAGATCGAAAATGGCTCGATTACCCCGTGGGACAATCAAAACTACGAAGACGGCGGCAACGCCGACTTGATGACAAACTATACGGTATTCCCGGTCAATGCCGCAACGGACGTATTTAAGGATACCTACCTGAAGCTGGCCTTCAACAGCGGCTCACCAACGATAGGCACAGCCGGAAGCATTCGGGTATACAGAGCCGACGACAACACGTTGGTAGACGAAATAAATATGAGTGACCAACAGCCTCGTTTTTCCAGCAACGGGACACTTAATTCGAAAATGGACATTCTGGGTAAAGTAGGCAATAACGGTGGCCGGCACCGTGTGGTAAACTACAACCCTGTTACCATTGAAGGCAACACTGCGGTCATCAAACTACATTACGACTGCCTGGATTACAACACGAAGTACTATGTGGTGATTGATAAAGGGGTAATCGGCCACGCCGACTTCAGAGGTATCTCTGGTTCGTCGAAGTGGACTTTTACCACCAAAACCGAACCGGCTGTGCCCGACGACAACGCCCATACTGTCACGGTAGGAGGAGATACCTCAAAAGCCGACTTCCGCACCATTCAGGCCGCTATCGACTTCCTTGCCTCGAAGATATCCAATACCGATCAGAAAACGGTATATGTACAGAATGGCACGTACGAAGAACTACTCTTTATGCGTAATGTAAACCTGTTGACGATTAGGGGCGAAAGCAGGGAAGGAGTAATCATACGCTACACCAACTACGACGGCTTCAACGGCGGAACGGGCGGTTCCGGGACAATCACCGACCGGACAATGGGTGCAACCGTCAGTGCAGGCGGCGGCAGAGCCGTACTTTTGCTTGAGCGTGTAGATAAATTCCGTTTAGAGAACCTGACCATGGAGAACACTCATGTGAAAAGCAACTCGGGCGACCAGGCAGAAGTCATCTACGCCAACAACGACACCAACCAGGGAATAACGATCATTAATTGCAACTTGTTGAGTTTCCAAGATACACTTAACTTGAAAGGCTTCAGCTGGTTTTATAACAGTTTGATCGCGGGTGATGTCGACTTCATATGGGGTTCCCCCATCGCGGCATTGTTCGAAAAATGCGAGATCCGTTCACGCGGCAACGGATATGTGTTGCAAGCCCGAGTGGCCAAAGACAACAAAGGCTTTGTTTTCCTCAACTGCGATCTGACCGCCACGAGCACGGAAACACAGACATACCTGTGCCGGACAACAGGCAATGCTTCCTATTTCGACAACATCACTTTTGCCAACTGCAAAATGGCCGATAACTACGGCACGTATGGCTGGGGCTATAGCGGCGGCGGAAGTGGTACTGCTCCCAACCCGGCACCCGGAACGCTGGCAAACGGTTACAAAATCTATCATTGTACCAATCCGGATGGCGGCACGATCGCAATCAATAACGCCCATCTTGCTTATACACTGACAGAGGACGAATTCCGGGAAGGATTCAGCACACCGGCAGTTGTGCTTGCGGGTTACACGGATATGAGCTGGTTTCAGTGATTCCCCGCTCATGGAGGGACGACATCAAAATGTAAATAAATTTTGATGTCGTCAATATATGAGTACGTTGAGTTCTTTGATTCTTTTTACATGCTCCTCCGTGATATGGCTATCTGTAATAATGGCATCTGCAAGCGAAATAAAACCTAGCTTGGCGAAGGCGCTGATTCCTATTTTGGAAGAATCGGCGACCAAAAAAACCTTGTCGGCAGATTTTATCATGGCCGTTTTGACCACCAGGTCGCTCAGACTCGGGTAGGTTAACCCCATATCCGAAGAGATCCCAGCTGTTGCCAAGAACAATTTATTTACCCGGATGTCTTTAAAGGAATCGGCCGCCATCTTACCGGTTAGAGATAATGTGGGAGCTTTAAATTCGCCGCCGGTTACAACCAGGTTGATCGCAGTGTTTTCTCCCAATATAAATGCAATATTCAAAGCATTTGTAATCACGGTGAGATCATGAAAATGAACAAGTAATTTCGCAATTTCGGTAGTCGTTGAGCCGGAGTCCAGAATGATGCTATCCCCTTCATTGATGAATGTGACGGCTTTTTTTGCGATTTCTTTTTTCTTTTCCATATTCATCTGGTTGAAAACCTGGCCGGATTTAACAACCGTACCGATATCGCTTAAGAAGGCTCCACCGTGCTCCCGCTGCACATAACCCATATTCTCCAACGTTTCCAGATCCTGACGAATGGTTACCTCCGTAACTTTAAATAAACGACTTAAATCATGAACTTTTGCGTGACCATCTTCGCGAATAAGTTCCAGAATTTTCAATCTTCTTCTGTTCAACGTCATATCTATTATCTTTATCAGAATGAATAGAACAACTCACAAATACAGGGTCACCCTCAACAAAACAGATAAGTCTGCGGCGCACCTCACCCTCCCCGCCGACGCTGGGACAGGTATCGAGATCCATCTCATCTGCGAGGTGACCGACGGCGGCTCGCCCGCGTTGACCCGTTACCAGCGATTTATCATCACCGTAGAGACAAATTTGAAAGGTTATTTGAAATGAAGAATCACAAACTAGGCTGTCAACAATTTTTCACCCCTTAAAAACCAAAATGACACCGACAGCATATATTAAAATGTATTAATATTGCAAAACAGATCAATACCTAAATAGTGATGAAAAAGTTCTACTTATCTATGTGTATGTTTTGGGGAGTTGTCTCATTTTTATTGTCACAAAACTACCCGCAGCAAAGTGACCTGTTGTGGGTCACCACCCCCGACAGGAACAACTGGCTCTATGAGCTCGATCAGGAGGCAACTGTTTCGATAGCTCTCTACCGCTACGGATCTTTAATGAATGATGTGGAGATTAACTACTCAATCGGCCCCGAACTAATGCCATCAGAAAGAGAAGGGAGTGTAACGTTGAAAAACGGGAAAGGGGCTGTCTCGCTGGGCACGATGACTCATCCAGGGTTCAAAGATTGCAAGCTGGCGGTGACAATCGACGGTAGAGAATACAGACACCACATCAAAGTGGGGTTCGAACCTGAAAAATTGAGGCCATATACCAGCTACCCGGACGACTTTGTTCCGTTTTGGCAGAATGCCTTACAGGAAGCTGCTCAATGTCCGATGGATATTGAAAAAAAATTTGTTCCCGAATACTCGAGCAACAGTGTAGATTGTTACCTGATTAAATTGCAGGCATACAAGAAAGGACAATATGTCTATGGTTACCTGACTCTACCGAAAAAAGAGGGAAAATATCCCGTTGTCTTTTCACCCCCGGGTGCAGGAATCAAACCGATGAACCCGATGAAAGATATCTTTTACGCCGAAAATGGATTTATCCGGTTCGATATGGAGATACACGGCATACGTCCCGACCTTGACCAGGAGACCTATACCGAAATCAGCCGTGCTTTTGGCACCAGAAATAACAGTTATCTGGTGAACGGTCTGGGGCACCGGGACACATATTACATGAAAAAAGTATATCTATCCTGCGTGAGAGCAGTCGACTATTTGACCACATTGCCGGAATGGGATGGGAAAAACATAATCGCCCAGGGAGGGAGTCAGGGAGGTGCGCTGGCACTGGTTACCACCGCACTTAACCCAAAGATCACAGCTTGTGCTGCAAATCACCCCGCACTGAGCGATATGGCCGGGTACAAAGCGGGACGCGCTGGAGGTTATCCGCATCTATTCACTAAGTTTGAGGAGATGGACAGACCGGAAATATTGAAAACACTGGAATATTACGATGTGGTCAATTTCGCCAGACAAATCAAGGTGCCTGTATGGATGACATGGGGTTTCAATGACGATGTATGCCCGCCTACCACCAGCTATATCGTATACAATCTGCTTGATACGGAAAAAGAGGCGCTGATCACCCCCATCAACGAACATTGGATTTCATTTGATACCCGCTTTTCTATTATGAAATGGATAACTGCCCATCTTCGATAATCATCGTAGAATAATAAACAAAGTCAATTCATCATCCAAAAAAAAACAAATATTCCACCCTCAATATACAGCAAACGACTAAAATTGCAATATGTAATTTTAACTATACACATGTTTAAAATATATAATTTTATCTCTGTTGCAACATCCAGTAGATACGCATGTCGAACTTAAGAAAACGTTTGCTTACTCTAAAATTTGAGTCGTAATGATTTTATAAACAAAAGACAATCGAATTCATCAAAGCTCGACCAAATAAAGCATTTATAAATAATTACCAAATTTTAAAAAACACGAATCATATGAACAATTCAACATGGAAACCGCGGCTACTCATTAGTCTGTTATTTTTCCTCACACTCTTGCCCCTCACTGCTCAGGAGAGAACAATCAGGGGTGTCGTGAAAGACACCGGGGGTGAACCCGTCATCGGAGCCAATGTGATGGTGAAAGGACACAACATTGGTGCTGCCACTGATATCGACGGTAACTACACACTGGTTGCACCCTCATCGGCAACCACGCTGACAGTTTCTTACATCGGTATGCAAAACGTAGAAGTTCCCATCACCGGAAATGTGGTGAACATTACGATGGAGGAAGATGTGTCAAGCCTGGAAGAGGTGATCGTGGTCGGTTATGGAAGCAGGGTAAGAAAGGATCTGACCGGATCAGTGGGCTCTGTGTCAGGGACAAAGATCGCAGCTGTTCCCGTCACCTCGGCTGCTGTTGCTTTGCAGGGTAAAATCTCCGGCGTGCAGGTTACTACTGTCGACGGTGCTCCTGGTGCCGACATCAACATCCGTGTACGCGGGGGTACGTCCGTAACGCAAAGCAATGCGCCACTCTATATCGTGGATGGTTTTCAGGTAGAACACATCAACGACATCCCTCCGACGGATATTGCCTCTATCGACGTCTTGAAAGATGCCTCCATCACCGCCATTTATGGTGCAAAAGGAGGTAACGGAGTGGTGGTTGTCACAACCAAATCGGCCAAAGCGGGGAAGATACAGGTCAGCCTGAACTCCCATCTCTCCACCAGCCATCTCTCCAAAAAACTGAATCTGATGGATACCAAAGAGTTTGCCCGCTACCAGTATGAATGGTCTGCCAGCAACGGCAGTCGGTCCAGCAACGCAAAATTCTTCCGGGCCAACTTCGGCAACCCGAATGACCTCGACCTATATGCTACTTTGCCTACCCACGACTGGCAGGACGAAGTGATGGGTGAAAATCCGATCAACTACTCCACCAACGTTGCGATTGGTGGAGGAAGTGAAAGCATACGCTTCAACCTCTCACTCACACAGAGTGAAGACAAAGGGATCATCCTGGGATCGGGCGTACGGCGTACCAACCTAAACCTCAAGACCGCCATCGACATCTCTGATAGACTGACTTTACAGATCAATCCAAAATTTACGTTCCGGCGCGATGAAGGAGCTGGTGGTGACAACATCGGCACCGGCGGCATCATCGATGTACTGCGTTATCGTCCCACCAACGGCCTACGTGAATATGGATACGTGGACCCTGCATATGCGGATCCCGATGAAGAGGAACTTTTCACCTATACCAACCCGAAGAGTGACATCAAGATCAACCAACAAAGACGATATACGTACAATTACTCCAACGCCTTCGCATTGGACTGGAAGCCGATCGATGGTTTGGTACTTCGTACAGAAGCAACGATTGGATTGGACTGGAGAGACCAGTATCGCTTCTGGGGGGCATTGACCAGTACAGGGCAGAACAACAACTCTCAACCGGTATCAAGAATTGACAAGCGTCAATCACTCCGGTATATCTGGACCAATACCGCCAACTACGGTTTCACGGTGAAAGATGATCACAATATCAGCCTCCTTCTGGGGCAGGAAATCTTCCATGACCAATCGAAAATCAACTTCCAGCAGAATCGGTACTTCCCCCGTGCATTTGAAGCCCGACAAGCGTGGGACAACATGGGATTTGGTACTCCACAGGATTCCTATACCGCTACTTCAACGCCTGACCGTACCGCATCTTTCTTCGGACAGGCCAACTACAACTACCTGCACAAGTATCTACTCTCTCTCACCATGCGTGCTGACGGGTCCTCCAAATTTGCCCCAGGTAACCAGTGGGGATACTTCCCTTCTATTGCGGGTGCATGGGTACTCTCGGAAGAAGGGTTTCTGAATGACGCGGAATGGATCAACCAGTTGAAACTACGTGCCGCTATCGGTATGTCGGGCAATAACAATATCGACAACAACATGTGGCGTTATCTCTACTCCATCAACTCGACCGTAGGACCAGGATTTGGAGAAGCCACCCAGTTCGGTGAACAATGGTACGGCAACCAGGGAGGCACAACCTTTGCCAATAAGGACATCAGATGGGAGACCACGCTGACTCGGAACCTTGCAGCCGACATCACCCTCTTTGACTCTCGCCTCACCATTACTCCGGAAATTTACTGGAACACCACCAAGGACCTGCTTTATCGTTCCGACATTCCCTCAACTACGGGTTACGTGAGCCAAATGCAGAATATCGGCCAGGTAACCAGCAGGGGATTTGAACTGACAGTTACCGGTGATGTGCTGCGCGGTAGCGATTATATACTTACCGCCAACTTTACCATGGGATTGAACAAGAAAAAAATTGACAAACTGAATGGCACCGACGACGTCATCTGGTATCAGAACAACCGGTGGAAATCGAGCTACAACGACTACTGCCTGAGAGTGGGAGATGAGGTCGGGCTGATCTACGGTTTCGTGTACGACGGCTTGTACACGATGGATGAGTTCTATTTTGATCCGACACAAAACCTCCAGGCACTCCCCTGGGGTTCCACGGCCGCCGAAAACGGCACAACAAAAGATGCCCCTTTGGTTGACGAAAACGGAATAGAACACCCCAAAACCATCATCAATGATGTTTCGGGCAATTCCAACTCCGGTATTGCCACACTTCCCGGAAAAATTAAGTTTAAGGACATTGACGGCGACGGCTATATAACCGAAAATGACCGTACTGTGATCGGTAACACCAATCCGAAGGTACAGGGTGGATTCGGGTTAAGCGGACAGTGGAAGGCATTTGATTTCACAATGAACTTCAACTACATGCTCGACTTTGACGTGAACAATGCAACGGCCTACACCCTTGCCTCATCAGAAGGGAACAACAAAAAATTCTACAATTCCCTCTCTGAATTTGCCAACAAGGGATGGCGCTATACCCGTGACATTGATGGAGAAACCATGTACAAATGTTATTTCATCGACGGATCCATTGATCTGTACCGGGAACTCAATCAAGACCGCACGCTCTGGAGCCCTACCGATGTAACCAAGAAAGTGACACAGTCATACTTCATTGAAGATGGTTCCTTCCTGCGCTGCCAGGACCTGACGGTGGGTTACACTCTGCCACAGCACCTTACAGGCAAAGCCGGCATCAACAAGGCCCGCTTCTTCGTGTCAGCCTCGAACCTGTTCATCATCACCGGATATTCAGGTTACGACCCGGAGGTCGATATTCAGACCGGCTTGACGCCCGGTATGGACTACAATCGCTATCCGCGCAACCGCAGCTTCGTTTTCGGTACCAACATCACCTTCTAAAATTGAAAAAACATGAAACTGAAAAATATTATATCAAGCGGATTGATGGCAATGATCCTGATATCTTGCAACGACTTTCTCGATGTGGATGCCCCATCAAGCTATAGTGAAGAGTTTGTATTCAGTCAAAAGTCGGAAATCAACCGTGCACTGAACGGCGTCTACGCCTCCATTCTGGTTGGAGACCTGTATGGCAATGCCTATCAGCGCACTTTTGTACTCAACAGTGATGTGGACATGCAAATGTTTACCAACAATGTGCCTACACACAACAGTTATGCGCGTTTTGACAGTGACGATCAGGGCGGTGAGACCAACAAATACTGGCAAGCCTCATACAGTGCAATCGAATATGCAAATCGTTTCATCAATGGCCTCGAAAAGAGCGAAATCTATGATCTGAATGATTCTGAAATCATGCAATGGTTAGGCGAAGCCAAATGTATCCGTGCCATGGTCTACCACGATCTGGTTGTGATGTTCGGAGATGTTCCATTCACTTTCCAGTCGGCCTCACAACTGAGTGACGGATTTGTAATCCCCATCACAGATCGCGAAGAGATCCAGAAGAAACTGATTGAAGACCTTCGGGGAGTTGCACCCAAAATGAGTTCTTCTTCCAGCACCACCGTAGAACGTGCATCCAAGGAGTTTGCCTGGTCCTTAATAGCCCGTATCGCATTGACTGCCGGTGGATATTCGCTTCGTCCCGACAAAAATAACCCCAGCAACTACGGATCGATGAGTCGCCCCTCAGATCATCTGCAGTATTACCGCATTGTGAAAGATTATACCGACAGCGTAATCCAATCAAATACCCACTCCCTGGGTAGTTCCTATCGGGAGGTTTTTACCAAAGAGAGCAATTTCGAACTGATCAATAGTGGAGACCCGATTTTTGAGATCCCTTTCGCAAAAGAATCGACAGGCAATACCGGCTACATCCAGGGACCCACATCCACGGCCAACGAGGGAGAAACATTGGGCAAGAACACCTGGGGAGCCGCAAGCGGAAACGGACGGCTAAATGCTTTCTACCGCTTTTCATTCGATGAGATGGACCAACGGCGCGATTTCATCAACGGTCTCTGGTACTACGGCAACGGAACAAAAAACCTCACACAGGACTCCTGTCTGATCCGGGCAGATTACACCGTGCACAACAACAAATGGTCGAAACTTTGGGCCAATTCGGGTCAATTCACCAACATCAGCGCCGGTTCAACCGGCATCAACTATCCCTACATGCGATATGCCGACGTCCTGTTGATGAATGCCGAAGCGATCAATGAACTGGAGGGACCGGTAGCAACGGCACAAGAGTCCCTCCGTAAGGTACGCGCGCGTTCCTTTGAGGACCAGGGAGCGGTGGCAGCCTACATTACCAACGCCGCCGCCAGCAAGGAATCATTCCTGAAAGCAGTACTTGACGAGCGGAAATGGGAATTTGCCGGTGAAAACATGCGCTGGCGTGATTTGGTTCGGAACAACCTGTACGGACAGGAAGTGATTTATAGCTTCCTCCGTTACCTCTCCACGGCCATGTCGAATGCGGGGGCATATACCGGCTTCGAGGACGATATTGCCGAACATGACGGCAGTTATTATCTGGATGAATTGCCCGAGTATATGTACTATCATGTGCTGCCGCAAAACATGGAGTGGAAAGTGGATGCCAAACAGGTATACGGCTATCCCTACCCGAACAAAATTTTGGACATCCTGTACATCTACAATCCCTACAAGCAGGAAAGTCAACCCCCAACGGCATATACCGCCATTGATGGTGTTACCTGGAAAACTGCTGAGTTTTACCAGTGGAGCAATGACCTGGGACCTACCAACCAGTGTAAATATTCCTTCTACGGATACATCCGTCATACCGAGCAGGGCAATATTGTTCTGGTGAGAGACGGTATTGAAACCCCATTTGAGGGGAATAGCGTTCCTTCAGTGAACGAATTGCCACCTGTACGTTATATCCTGCCCTATCCCAATGCGGCAATCCAACGATCTGCAGGTGCGTATAAAAACTATTACGGTTACAAATAAAATTTAAGGGAAACAGATTATGAAAAACTATTTATTATTCATGTTGACATGGTTAGTGGGTTTCTCATTTTACGCATGCAAAGATGATTCTCTGAACATCCCAGCAGAACTGAACAGGGAATGGATGACCATGTTCATCACCGACAACAACCGGGGACAGGGTGACGACTACGCATTCAACAGCAAAGCGGAGGGCCCGAACGGAAATGATATCCACCTCTATTGGTATGGTGTGAACGATTGTGCCGGATACCAGATCCGGCAAGCCATCACCCCGAATGTGTCGGGCGGCCCGGACGCCTGGTCCACCTCGGCAGAGAACGGACTGTTACTACTGGATACGATTGTAGGTCCCGATGTACTAGATCTGGTTATCAAAAATCAACAATACTCCACCGACTTTCGTTTTGCAATCCGGGTACTCTCTAAAAAGGATGACAACATCACCGATTTTTCTCATGCTTCCAAATGGTATGGACATGGGAACGGGAGACAATGGGCCGAATACCTGGGAATCACCACAGCCGACCGCTATGCGACACCCTTCTGTGTCTACGTGGATGGATCCAAAACCACCGAAACCACCATGCGGGTGATGCTGAACCGTAGTTTCAGCGTGGTTACCGACGGCGTTCCGGAGGATGATCAAATCATCTATCGTGAAAAGTTCGAGTTGGATGAAAACGACAATTTCGTGTATCAGTGGCTGGAAGTGGCTCCATCTCCCAATAACCCCACCTCAACCATAGGAGAACAGTGGAGACATTACAGACTCACCGAGGAGGATTTTGCAAGAGGGTATGTTGAGATTGACGGGCTGCAAAAGAACTCGGTCTATGTGATCAATGTGCGGAACGAAAAAATCCCGGTAATTTGGGATGCTTACTATAATACCTACTCCGCCCGTTCAGATGGTGAACCGGGTGAGCCCATTCTATTGACCCACAACCTGACTCCACCGGAACGGAGCTATTTCGATTCCGAGGAAGCTTATCAAACAGCCATGGAGCAGCATCAGGTTGCCCTGCAATACAACGCCATGCGGATTGACTTCACCCTGACAGATTTCATCTCCGACGTCGAGCTTGCGGAGGGTCAAACCTACTACCTGGAAGGAGGTAAGACATACTGTATGTTCAACAACCTCACTACGGCAAAAGGGTTTATTCTGCGTACCAACCCCGATGATGTGGCTGCCGGCAAGCGTGCCACGGTATTGTTGGGGGGCATGCACAAAACCGGTACCAATGTCAACACCATGAACCTGATGTTTGGTCGTCAGCCCCAGGCAGGAGAAGGCGGCGAGATCTATATGAAGATGTTGGAATTCTACGACATCGACTTCGATTGCCCGCTGGCTCAGAACTATGGGGACAACGTGGCCGGCCTGGGCAGTGCCACCGGCAACTACTTCATCAACATGTACCCGAACGGCATGGCTATTCGCCTGGAAAAATTTGTGATCAAAAACTGTACCTTCCAACGCCTGGTACGCGGTTTCATTCGAGAACAGGGGCCCAACTACAAGATCTGGGAACATGTCCTCATTGAAGACAACCAATTTTTCGATTGCGGCTACTATACCAACGCGGCCGGAGGCTATCCCTGGATTGCCGGCTCAGGAACCAATGCCAGCTCTAACCTATACAAAGATTTTGTAGTGAGAGGAAACACCTTCTTCGATTGTCCGTTCCCATCATTCTTCAACGAAACCAAGCAAAGTGCATGGAAAAGCGGACCATGGAATATTACCTTCGAAAACAATACCCTGGTAAACTGGAATACCCGCGCAACAGGTAATATTTTCAACATGCGGTATATCCCCGATGGAAGTACCTACACAGTAAAGAAAAACCTGATTGTACTGACCAAAAAGGATGGGGATGCACGCAATATGGTGATGGCCGGTGCCGATATCCGCAACACCATGACCCTGCCTGATGGTACCGCCGGACATGTAACCCTCAATTTCGAGGACAACTACTCTACCAACACCTTCCTGACCAACGGGCAGATATTCAGCACGAATGCCTGGACTGCGACCAAGAACAACTTTGGCACACTGGTCAGCAAAGGAGCTGCAACTCTGAACGGATCACTGGAGGTAATTGTGGATGACATCTCGCCGCTAGAATTGATGAAAAGCCCCAATCCACCGCACATAGCCACCACACAATCCGACCAGTACATGCACCGTGCCGATGCATTGGATGGAAGTGCAGGTGAACATGGAGCAAATCTCTATTACAACAATTCAGGCAAGGTTACGAATTCAAAGATTTTCCAACTTAATGTGGGTGCCCCAAAATGGCGTAACAGTCAGAATTAAG